>CEOJ01013299.1_pt1 | contig 10546 bp, 11 predicted proteins | sample 530281 | NCBI WGS metagenome assembly CEOJ01 (sample SAMEA2619879, study PRJEB7988) | marine metagenome | isolation source: saline water (ENVO:00002010), including | reverse complement strand
TCTTCTTCTTCGCTACCTTTTTCTTAGCTTTACGCTTAGTTTTTTTCTTAGTTGCTTTTTTCTTAGCTGCTCTGCGACGAGTCGTAGTAACTTTTTTCTTAGCTACTTTCTTCTTCGCTTTTCTTTTGGTTACTTTAGTTTTTCTCTTAGCAACCTTTGCTTTTTTTCTTGCTACCATACTGTTTTCCTCCGCAGTTTTGGTGGTTAATTTAAGTTTATTTAGATAAAACTAGGAAAACAAGTTTTTTTTTAATGTTTTTTTATTTTTTTGTTTATTTTTAGTGTTATTTATCTTTTTTTATTAAAAATGTTGTGTTTTTTATCTTTTTACGACTAGTTTTTTTATTTTTTATCAGTAATTTTTAATACTATTTACAACATATACTTAAAATTGTGTTTTTTGATGTCTAATTTTTATTTTTTATAGATTAATTCACAAAATTTTTTCTTTTTTTTATGACATATAGTTAATCTATTATTTTTTTTCTAGCTTAAGTATGTATTCCCATTCAGCTTTGCTAACTTCAGTTATTGATAATCTATTACCTCTTTGCACTACCCTCATAGTTGAGAGTTTTTTATGACTTTTTAGTTCCGTTAATGTTATTGGTTTTTTTAATTTTCTTTTATATTTTACATCTACCATTAGCCATGTTGGATTTTCCTTTTTACTTTTAGAATCATAGTATTTTGCTTTTTTATTGAAGGCCGTATAGTCTGGATATGCATTGCTATTAATAGTCATAATTCCATAAATACCAGGAACATCGCAATTAGAGTGATAAAAAAATGCCTGATCATTTATGCTCATATCATCTCTGATCATATTTCTTACTTGATAATTCCTAATACCATCCCAAGGTTCAGTTTTATCTCTTTTAAGATCATCAATACTGTAGTCTTCTGGTTCGTTCTTCATCAACCAGTATTTCACTATGAATCGCCTTCAAATTTAAGCGTGTTTTGAATTGAGTCTAACTCTTCTGAGACAGACTCTAGATTTTGTATTTTATCATCTTGACCAAGGTACATGCTCGCTATATTCAATCCTGCCATGATCGCCGCTTTATCATTAGTTATTGTTGGAGAAGCTTTCTTAATTTCACTTATCTTGATATCCAATAATGCTGCTGATCTATTTAATAAGTCAACCTCGTTCTCATTACATTTAATTTTGTATTCAAGATTATTAATAATTACAGAAATACTATCAGCTTTACTCATATTCTTCTAAATTCCTCAGTCTCTCGATAATTGCTTCAATTTGTTCTTTCGCGTATTCATTTTTTTTTATTAAATTTGCTTTTTCAGAGACTAGATTAGACTGTTGTTCTCTAAGAAGATTATTTTCTTCACGAACCTTATCCAAAGTCTCTTTCATATCTTGGACTAATACCTTTATATTGCTAATTTGTTCCTTAATGTTCGACATATCTTTATGTTTCTATAGTATTGAACTATAGTTATATTTTAAATGTTTATTTTGTAATTATAAAGACATCAATCTATTAAATATTATGAATTTTGATCAATTACTAGAATCTATAGGCTGTCCTTTTTCTGAGCATGAGGTACAGGGCTACATGATTGGATTATTATCACAAAATCTTAAAAATAATTATAAGACTGAACTTGATACTTATCTAAAGTATTCAACTAACGATACAAAATGCCAAGAAACTATAAATCAATACACTATTTTTCTGTTAGAGATGTTGACTAAAAAAGAATTAATGTCCTCATACGAGAATGAAAATTCAATTGAGGAGAGGATTCTCGCGCTAGCTGACTGGACTAGACATTTTTACATGTCAATGAGTGTTGGTGTTGAGAAACGTAACATACCAAATGATATGGAAATCCAAAATATTATGTATAATTTAGATGAAATAGGTAATATAAATCAGAAATATAATCTCAATGATATGGAAAATAATGAGAAACATTATAATAATATAAAAGAGTATGTCGAAGAATCAGTATATCGTGTGTTTGATATAATGAGAAAAAAAAATGAGTAACATGTTTCAAAAAAGAAGAATGATTCTTGCCAAAAAAATGGCTCCAAATGCTATCTGTCTTGTTGAGTCTGGTTTGTTAAAGATGCGCAATAATGATGTAGCATACACATTTCGCCCTAACAGCTCATTTTACTACCTCACAGGATATAAAAATCCTAACTCCGTGTTATTGATTTATAGAGGAAAATCATGCTACGAGGAGATTATATTTGTAAGGAAACCTAATGAATTTGACGAAATATGGAATGGTAAACTACCCACGTCATCTGAAGTATCTAAAAAATTCGTGATAAAAAAATGCGATTATATATCAAATCTCGAGTCAGTTCTTAAAGTATATTTAGAAAAATCAAAATCTTTGTATCATTCTTTGGATGAAAATTCTCAATCCCTACTTTTAGTCAAGTCTATTATCAACGAACTTCAATCAAACTATAGAAGAGGGACAAGTTCACCATCGCAGATTTTTTCATTAGATACGCTAGTAAATGAGATGAGACTAATTAAAGATGTAAATGAGATTAAAGCTATGAAACATGCCGCTAAAATATCTGCTAACGCACATATTAATTTAATGAAAAAATGTAAACCCGGAATGACAGAGAAAGATATAGAGACAGAGCTAAGATATTACTTTAATACTAACAGAAGCGTAGAAGCCTATCCGTCAATAGTTGCATCAGGAAAAAACTCATGTGTATTACACTACATTGACAACAATGATGTTATGAAAAAAGAAGATCTCTTGTTAACAGATGCTGCATGTGAATATAACTTTTATGCCTCAGACATAACTCGTACTATTCCTGTTAGTGGAGTATTTTCACCAGCACAAAAAGAAATTTATGACATAGTTCTCATTGCACAGAAAAAAGCAATAGGTAAATGCATGCCTGGAGTAACTTTATCTCAGATACATAGAGAAGCTGTCAAATGGATATCTAAAGGGTTGATTAACCTTGGACTTGTAAAGGCAGACTTGACGAAAGTTATTAAAGAGGAATTATATAAACCTTTTTATATGCATAACACAGGACATTGGTTAGGCTTAGATGTTCATGATCCTTTGCCATATAAAATTTCAAAAAGAAATATTATTTTGAAGCCTGGAATGACATTCACTGTTGAACCAGGTATATATATAAAACCAAAAAAAAACATACCAAAAAAATATCATAATATAGGAGTTAGGATTGAAGACGATATTTTGATTACAAAAAATGGTTGCGAAGTCATGACCTCAGCCGTACCTAAATCCACTCAAGAAATCGAAAAAATAATGTCACAATCGTAATGGGAAAGAAGTTTGATTTCATAATTAGTGGCGGAGGATTAGTAGGATGTATTTTAGCATCTGAGCTTTCCAAACTAAATTTCAAGTGTTGTATCATCGAAAAAAACAAATTTGAGTTATCACGTAAATCAAATAATATAAACCCTCTATCTCTTAATTACAGATCAAGAATAATTCTTGAAAAGTTAAAATTATGGAATCTACTCAAAAGCGAATGTAATCCAATCAGCGAACTTACTCTTAAACATTTCAACAATTTAAGCAGAGTAAAATTCCAATCTAACGATGTAAATCTTCGAAACCTAGGATATATTTTTGATAGAAATTTTTTCCAGAATACTTTGAGAAAAAACATTTTAGACAATAAAAAAATAACAATTCTTGATAATACTGCTGTCAAAGATATAACGCATAATAAAACAAATAATAACATTACACTGTCTCAAAACGATCAGCGTGTATCATCAAAATACGTAATAGTTTGTGATACGTCAGAATCTTCATTAGTAAAATTTGTATGCAATGACGTTGAAAAAATAAATTATAACCAAACATCATTAATCATTAGTGCTGAAGGAACTTTTACTGCAAGTTCTGCCGTCCAGCATTTCACCAAGTATGGAGTATTAGCTCTCTTACCTCATAGTTCAAAGACCGCATCATTAGTCATGACTATTAAAGATGAGTTTTTATCGGAATTTATTATAGATGATTCACTGAATGATCAAAATATCGTTCGATTATTTAAAAATTATAGTGAAAAATTGTCGCTAAAATCCTTAGTTGGTCAATACAGTATGCAAACATCACGAGCAAAATCGTTACTGAGAAATAATGTGATTCTTTTTGGTAATTCATCACATTTAATTCATACAATTGGTGCCCAAGGATATAATTTGGCGTTGAGGAATGTTGAGGCTTTTATTGAATATTTTAGTGAAAAACAGATCGAAGATAATAATTCATTAAATAAATTAGTTAACAAGATTGACCAAGATAGGCATGATGTATTCGACAATATAGATTTTGCATTAAGTATGTTTTTGAATGATTCACCTATTTCTAAATTACTATCTAAATCAATAATTACATCGTTGAAGCTCTATCCTGGTTTGAAAAATAAGTTTTTAAAGAAAATTATAGGGTTAGAAAAATATCCCTATTTATCGGCTGAAACAATATGAAGAAATTTCTCATTTTAGGTGACGGGATAGTTAGTCATTTAGTAGCGAATGTTCTCTCAAATTTTGGGCATAAATCTTTCATATTGAAATCCAAAGGTACTAAAAAGCTCAGTAAGAGTAATAGGTATTTTTCACTAAATATTTTATCGAAATATTTTTTATCTCTTATGGAATTTTGGCCGCTTGATAAAAAGATCATTCCTTATAGCAAAATTAAAACATGGGACAATGAGACACACAAAAAACTGGATTTTGATAGCTATGATATCTCCTTTGATAACTTCGGTTTTGTTGTCAATGAGAGTGAATTGATTGATAAAATTATAACTAAATCCAAGAAAAATAAGAATATATCATATTTGAATAATATAGAAGAGGAATCAAGAGACGGCATAATTAGAATTTTGGATCAAAAGAAAATTACAGATATTGATTATATTATTAGCACAATAAAAAATCATGACCTCATCTTAAATAGAATAAAGTTTGATGAGATAAACTATAATCAAGAGGCTTTGGTTACTAATGTTAAACTTGAGAATAGTGATAATCATACCGCATATCAGAAATTTTCAAAATCATGTATCTATGGTCTATTACCTTTAGGTAACTCAAATTATAACCTTATAATATCAGCAGACTTTGATAAGATTAATGATTTAAAAAGTCAAAATAAAACCAAATTCCTGAACACTATCCGCCATGACTTAGAAAATGACTTATTTTCAGTTAATAAAGTATTTTCACATACATCCTTTCCGTTAAGTGGTTACAAGGCTCGTCAACATTATGTAGATAATATCTTAGTGATGGGAGGCGCTGCTCACTCAATCCATCCTTTGGCTGGCATGGGTTTAAATATGGGGATTCAGGAAGCATTTATTCTCTATGAATTACTTCAAAGGGCAGATGGGCATATGGATGATAAATTGCTTATTTCATGTGACTATGAATTTAGGAAATTTAATAATGAAATATATTATGCGGTAAATTTTCTGAAAGAGTTCTATACTAATAAAACATTTCCAAATCATATAAAGAAGATATCTCTGGAAATCTTCGATAAATTTGAATTCATAAAAACTAAGGTAATCATGAAGGCATCAGGTGCTAGCACACTAAAATCTTTTAATTTAATAAGATAGTCAAGCTGACAATCACCAACGAGGTTGCAAACAGCAGCTTCAAATTTCTTGATTTAGATTTAACAGTCATTGAGGCGCCGATAGAAGCGGAGAATGTTGAAGCAATCGATATACATAAAAAAGCACTTGGTGAAAATAATACTAGCAAATTATTTTTTTCAGATATAAAGTTCTGAATCAGTATTGAAACTATCGCAACTGAAGCAATAAGTACGCCACATGCTGAGGCTGTGGCAATACTTCTTTTTATATCCTCACCATGAAAATTAAAATACGGAGTAGTTAATGTTCCTCCTCCAATTCCGAGTAGAGTACTTATACTTCCAACAAATATTGAAAATGAATGTACGTACTTATATTTAGATTTTGTTTTATCTTTGGGTGTTTTCTGATAAATCATAAATATTGATATCATAATTAGTAAAAATGAATAAAGATTCTTTAATGATTCAGTTGCACTGTTACTAAGTAAAAATATACCTACTAGAACTCCAACAGATATACCTAGTGAAGTTTTATTAAATGCATCCCATAGAATTAAATTGTTTTTATTATGCGTAATCATAGCAGACAAGCTTGAGATAAATACGCACCCCAGGGATGTGATTATTGCGCTCTGTAATTCATAACCTTCATAGATATTGTAAGAGGTGAATATTAATAAAAGTGACGGTACAAATACTATCCCCCCTCCGAGTCCTAAAAACCCACCAATCAGACCTCCTGCTAAGCCAGTAAGTATGTAAAATAAGAATATTTCCACTCGATCTTCATCCCAAAAAACATATATTATAGTTTAAAAAACTATGATTTATGGCATACTATATGAAATTAATTTTTGGCTTAAAACTTCAAACTAACAACACAGGAAAAAAATATGTCAGGTTATCATTTTTTATTTGTACCAGGTCCATCTAATGTACCTGCAGCAGTTCAACAAGCAATCCATTGCCCCATGGAGGATCATAGGAATCCAACTATTCCAGATCTCATCATGCCAATCAATGAGGATTTAAAAAAGATTTTGTTAACTAAAACTGGAAGAGTAGTTTTCTTTCCGTCTTCAGGTACAGGATGCTGGGAAGCGGCACTTCAAAGTACTTTAAACATGGGCGATAAGGTATTAGGAGCTAGTTTCGGGCAGTTTAGTATGCTTTGGCTTGATATGTGTAAAAGACTTGGTTTCGAACCAATAACAATGGAAGAGGAGTGGGGAACTGGCGCTAATCCTGAAAACTATCACAAGCACCTCTCTGCAGATAAAAATCATGAAATAAAAGCTGTTCTTGTTTGTCAAAACGAAACAGCGACTGGAGTCAGAAGTGATGTAAAAGCTATCCGTAAAGTACTAGATGATTTAAATCATCCAGCGTTACTGATGGTTGATGGTGTAAGTTCAGTCGCAAGTTATGAATTCAAAATGGAAGAATGGGGAGTTGATTGTGTTGTTAGCGGCTCCCAAAAGGGATTTATGTTACCTGCAGGTCTTGGAATCTTAGGAGTAAGTCAGAAGGCAATCGAGAAAATGAAAGAATCTACATATCCAACTTGTTATTTTGATGTCGTTGACATGATGGCAAAACTCGATGGAGGATATCTTCCCTATACACCTCCAGTTAATTTATTGAGAGGTTTCAGAGTAGCAATCGACCTTATACTCAAAGAAGGAATAGAGAACATATGGAAACGTCATCACAGACTTGCTGAAGGGACAAGACAAGCTATTACTAACGGCTGGGGTCTTAATTTATGTGCGAAAGAGGAGAAATGGTATTCTGACACAGTATCAGCCATAGTTGTTCCAGACGGAGCTGATGCCGTACCAGTTATAAGCACCGCGTTTCATAAATACAATTTAGCTCTAGGTGCCGGATTGGCAAAAGTAGCAGGAAAGGTTTTCCGAATTGGTCATTTAGGTGATTTGAATGAATGTATGTTATTCGGAGCTATTTCTGGAGCTGAGATGGCGATGATAGATAACGGAATCAAAGTTGAGCCTGGAAGCGGAGCAGCTGCAGCATCAAAATATTGGACAGAAAATCCTGGAGATAAATAATCATGACTAAACCTGTAGCAATAGTAACAAGAAGATGGCCTGAGAAAAATGAAGAGAGATTAAAGGAGTTATTTGACGTAACACTCAATGAAACAGATACTCCATTTACAAGCGATCAACTTAAAGAGGCGCTACAAAATTGTGATGTGCTCATGCCTACAGTAACAGATAAAATTACTGCAGATGTTCTTAGCGTTGAAAATAGAAGAGCAAATATGATCGGTAATTTTGGAGTTGGCTTTAATCATATTGATATTGAGAAGGCAAAAGAACTCGGTATAACAGTATCAAATACTCCATCGGTATTAACTGATTGTACTGCAGACATAGCTATGTCTTTAATATTAATGGCAGCTCGAAGAGTAGGTGAAGGTGAGAGAGAATTAAGAGCAAATAACTGGACAGGGTGGAGACCAACACACTTATTGGGTACTAAAGTTACTGGTAAAAAACTTGGTGTAATTGGGTTTGGTAGAATAGGTCAAGCAGTTGCCAAGCGCGCACATTTTGGATTTGATATGGAAATTTTATACTGGGATCCAATGGATATACCAAAAGATGTTACAGAACAATTTAATGCCAAGAGACTAGAGACTATCGAAGAAGTTTGTAAACAATCTGATTTTGTTTCGGTGAATTGTCCAGCAACAAAAGAGACTTTTCATCTTATCAACGAATCTAGATTAAATCTTATGAAAGACACAGCATTCTTAATAAACACAGCTAGAGGGGACATTGTTGATGAGAAAGCACTAGTGGATGCCCTTAAAAACAAAACTATTGCTGGTGCAGGTTTGGACGTCTTTGAAACAGAGCCTAATTTGCCTAACGAGCTTAAAACTCTAGAGAATGTAGTTTCATATCCGCATCTAGGTAGCGCAACGATTGAGACGAGAATAGCTATGGGCAACACAGCGATTGATAATTCCCTTGCTTATTTCGCAAAAGAAGAGCTTCCAAACAAGGTAGTCTAATCATCAATGACATTACGTGACGATGCGTCATCGATATATAAGTCTTGTATTAAGAATCTTAATCCTTCATCGAGAGTTTATGATTATCTAAAACATAATAATTTTATTGAAAAAGATTTTGAGTCATTGTTTGTAGTTTCTTTTGGTAAAGCTTCTATTGGCATGATGGATGGAGCTCTTAAGTATATAATTGATTCCAATTTACAAAGCAAAATTCTTGGCGATCCTATAGTTGTTACAAATCAAAACTGTCCTGAGTTGATTCATGATGTAACTATAAATGCTCATACATCATCACATCCTACACCGAGCGAATTAAGCGTTTCAGCTGCAAAAGATGTCTATGCTTATGTTGCTGATGCTCAAGCAAATGACATCGTTTTAGTTCTAATAAGTGGCGGAGGCTCTTCACTACTGAGCATGCCAATTGAGGAGATAACACTTGAAGATAAGATTAATACGACAAATGTTCTTCTTAAATGTGGTGCGAACATAAACGAAATTAACTCTATACGAAAACATATATCTAATATTAAGGGCGGTAAACTTGCCATGATTTGCAATCCGGCTAATTGCTTTTCTCTTATTATCTCTGATGTGATAAACGATGACCTTAGCACAATTGCAAGTGGACCAACATCACCTGATTTAACAACATACAATGACTGTCTTGAAATAATAAAAAAATATAATATTGAAGATGAAATTCCAGAAAACGTCTTTAATATTTTAATTTCCGGAAAAGACAATAAAAAACCCGAGACGCCGAAAGTTTTAAAAAATATTACAAACAACATCATTTGTAGTAATCGCATTTTTAGAAAAGAACTCAGTGCGGTCGCTCATAAATATGGATACAAACCTATATTGCCAGATATTGATTTAAATAGTGAGGCTGTAACTGAAGGTAAAAACTTATATGATCTTGTAGAAAGTGTGCTTAAAGATGAATCAAGTAACAAATTTGCAATCATTACAGGTGGTGAGACTGTTGTAAATTTAACGGGTGATGGAGTTGGTGGTAGAAATCAAGAACTCTCCGTTGCATTCTTGGATAATGTCAATGAAAACCTTGCTAGCTTAGAATGGTCTCTCTTATCCGTTGGAACAGATGGAATCGATGGCCCTACCAGCGCAGCTGGAGCTTTATTGGATAATACTTCTCTAGAGTTATTAAGACAGAAAGACCTTAACATCAAAGACTTTCTTATAAATAATGATTCAAATACATTTTTAAAGAAAATAGACTCTCTTTTTATCACTGGACCATCAGGTAACAATGTTGCTGACATCCAAATTATACTAGTGGATAGAAATATTTAATTCTTTATCCATTTCTCAAAGATATCTAATGTATAATTAATATTATTTGCTGTATGAGCAGAGGACACGAACCCAGCTTCGTATGCAGATGGCGCAAAATATATTTTATTTTTTAGCATAAATTTAAAAAATTGAATAAATTTTTTTATATCTGATTTAGAGATACTTTCATAATTAACAACTTTTTTGTCCGTAAAATAAATTCCAAACATCCCACCTTGTGAATCTGCATAAATTTTTTTATTATATTTTCTTGATAATTCATTGATTCCATCCGTAAGTTGTCGGGTTATTTTTTCAAGATTTTTGAAGTAATTCCTCTTTGATATTAAATCTAGAGTTTTTAAGCCGGCATCCATCGCTAGCGGATTCCCTGACAAGGTACCAGCCTGGTAGACTCCACCATCAGGAGAGAGTTGATTCATTATCTTTGATTTACCACCAAATGCACCAACAGGTAATCCGCCACCAAGCACTTTACCCAATGTAGTGAGATCTGGTTTGATACTATACAAAGATTGAGCGCCCCCTAACGCAACCCTAAAACCA
>CEOJ01087301.1_pt1 | contig 10551 bp, 9 predicted proteins | sample 530281 | NCBI WGS metagenome assembly CEOJ01 (sample SAMEA2619879, study PRJEB7988) | marine metagenome | isolation source: saline water (ENVO:00002010), including | reverse complement strand
CGCCTCGATCGGCACCGCGGCGGACAAGGTGGACGCCCCGGATCTCAGCCTCAAGAGCGATGGGTTGCGCGAAGAACACGCGGGGGAGGTGATGAAGACGATCATTGATCCGTCCACGCCGTACACGAGCGCGAAATCGTTCGAAGATTTAGGCCTGAGCGCGGAGTTACTTCGAGGCTTGTACGGGGAGATGAAGTTTGAAAAGCCGTCGAAGATTCAGGCGGAGACGTTGCCGCTGATTTTGATGCCGCCGCATCGGAATTTGATCGCGCAGGCGCACAATGGGAGTGGGAAGACGACGTGCTTCACGCTCGGGATGCTGAGTCGAATTGATCCGAATCTGAAGGCGCCGCAAGGGTTGATGATTTGCCCGACGCGGGAGCTCGTGGTGCAAAACGTGAGCGTGATGGAGAGGATGGGTAAGTACACGGGCGTCACCATCGCGAGCACGGCGGATCCGAAATGGGATAACACGAATCGCAATAAGATCGTCGATCAGGCGGTGATCGGGACGCCGGGTAAGATTTTGAGATGGATGCGAGAGCGTCAACTGGCGTGTAACAATATGAAGATTCTCGTCTTCGACGAGGCGGATCACATGATGGCCACGGATGGACATCGCGTCGATAGTACCAAGATTTTGAAGCATCTCTCCATGAACGCCAAGTCTTGGCAGGTGTTGCTCTTCAGCGCCACGTTCAACGAGGCTGTGAAGAGCTTCGCGACCAAGGTGGTGCCCAACGCGAACCAGATTTTCATCCCGGCGACGGAACTTTCTCTCGACGTCATCAAGCAGCATCGCGTCGTGGTGACGTCCGTCGACGCGAAGGATGTGTTGCTTAAGGAGAAAATTTTCCCCCTGTGCGATAAGATTGGTCAAACGATCATCTTCGTGCGAACGCGCGAGGGCGCGAGACGTCTCCACGCGAGCATGAACGCGAGCGGCTACAAGTGCACCGTGATTGAAGGACAAATGGAGCACGCCGATCGCGATAGAGTCGTGAAGGAATTCCGTGATGGGTTGACGAAAATCCTCATCGCCACCGACGTGCTGTCGCGCGGTTTGGACGTGAGCACGGTGACTCTCGTCATCAACTACGACATGCCCGTCGAGTACCACAACCCGCGGTCTCCCAACTACGAGACATACTTGCACCGCATCGGCCGTAGCGGTCGCTTCGGCAAGAAGGGTGCCGCCTTTAACTTGATATTAGGTGATTCCGAGCGCGCGATTTGCGACCAAATCGAATTGCACTTCAATCACAAGATCCCGGAGGTTGCCTTCAACGACGACATGACCTTCGAAAAGGTTCTCGAAGATGCGGGATTAATGTCAAAAGAGGAGGCGCTTTAGAAAGATTAGTCGACAGTTCAGGTTTAGGATGTGCAATAAAAAATAATCAAACTCAAGTTTCAAACCAGCTAAGCTACGGCGCGACCTCAGTGTCTCTTTTTCTTTTCGCGTTCCTCGGCGCGTCGCGCCTGGCGAGAGTTGAGCACGGGCGGTTTCCATCTCAACCACGCGATGAACGCTCGCACGCGTCTGAAAGTGTGCGCAATCAAATCAATCAACAACACTTTTCGAACCAGTCTCCACGCGCGACCGAGCACGTGATACCCCCTGAAACAATAGAGAATGGCGAACGAGGCGAAGAACGACGTCGCTCGCAGCGCAAAACGAACCACCGCGTCCGCCATCAGATACGCCTGGTCCGGTTTGCCCCCGTAGCGAGGCGTGATCCAAACCTCTTCTGCACGCGACAACTCGCGAATTCGCTCGCTCGCCACTTTGTCGAAACTATTAGACGCCAGGAGCTGTTTGAAGTGCGCGCGCGCGCGCTTCGCGTCCTCCGCGGCGCCGCCGCGACTCACGTCGCACTCCTCGACGGCGTTCTCGCCCTGAACGCGCGTCGCTAGACCCGACCCATAACGCCGCAACAGTAAATCCCCCGCGCGCAAAATCCCGAGCTCTTCTCCCGCGGCAGCGGACTTTTCGTACGCATCGAGCAGCTCGTCGTCGCACTTCGTCGTCCCCGGCGGCGCCGCGCACGTCCTCGCGTCTGCCCCCAACACCCTCGCTTCCGGCATTTTCGACGCGTCCTCGCGCGTCGACGCCGCAAACAACAGCTCACCTCCGATCACGCGCGCCTCTTTCACCGCCGTCGCCACCGAATCGTCCCCGCGCGCGCGCGCGCGCTTTTCCGCGTCCCCGGCGCATTCGCCGTCCAACAGACAGCATCCCAACGCCAACATCTCCGCCACCGCCATCTCTCGCGCGTCCGTCGCGATGTACCCGTACCCACTCGCGCTCCCATCCTCGCTCGCCTCGCGCGACGCCCCTCTCGCGCGCGCGTCGACCAAGAACGTTTTCAATTTCGAATCCGCATCCACCGCGACGTTCACTCGCGTCTCGCACACCCGTCTCGCCTCGGCGCACTCCGCCGACGCCGCCTCCGCGGCGCCGATCGCGGTCGCCCACGCCAGGAGCGAGAGCGCGGCGAGCGCGCGCGCCATGGCGGCTCGTCGCGCACTGTCGCTCGGAATTCGAGCGCGCGACGCCACATCCCACCGCGCGATCGGTGTCGAATCGTCGACGTGTCATCGCGTTCAACGCGCGCGAGGGACGAAGAGCGCGCGCGGTGACGACATGGGCGACGACGCGGCGCGCGCGTTCAAGACGAAACTCGCGTCGCTGAACGTGAGCGTGCAATCCATCGAGACGTTGTCGCACTGGTGCATCTTTCACCGAAAGAATGCGACGCAGTTGGCGACGACGTGGATGGAGTGTCTCGAGCGCGCGCCGTCCAAACAAAAGCTGGCGTTTTTGTACCTCGCGAGCGACGTGGCGCAGAACGGTCGGAAGAAGGGACCGGAGTGGGCGGACGCGTTGGTGAATTTGTTACCCGAGGCGTGTCGTCGCGTCGTCGCGGAGGGCGACGAGAAGACGATGGAAAAGGTGAAGAAATTGCTTCGCGTGTGGAACGAGAGGCGAGTGTTTTCTGGATCGGACGTGGAGAGTTGGTTGGACGGGGTGAGCGGTGGTGAAGGCGACGCCGGATCGAAACCGGCTCCGGCGGCGGCTCCGGCGGCGGCGAAACCGACGGCGGCGGCGAAAAAGAAGAAGAACGACATGGCTGAATTACCGGCGTTGAGCGGGGAGAACGCCGTCGTCGCGAAGCTTTTGATGAAAATGGAGAAGGCTGAGCGGGACTTGGCCGCGGCGAACGAGCGTTTCGACGCGGACGTTCGCGACGAATTTTTAGACGAAAGTACAGTAGAAAACGCCGCGGATCCGTCCGCGACGCTGCGCTCCGTGCAAAAGTGCGAAAGCGCCATCTTGGCCAAACGAGACGCCACCGACGCCATGTCGGAAACATTGAGCGAGCTTGAGAACAAACTACGCGCCGCTCTCACGCGCGTCGAGGAGGTCCGCGAGGCGCAATCCGGGGCGGATGTTGGCGCGTTGACACAAATGATGCTCAAGGCGCTCAAGACTCGCAAGAAGGCTTCAAAAAGAAACGCCGAGTACATCTGCGAACGGATCAACGGGACGGGTGTCGCCAGAACGGGAGGCGACGCGCCGCTTCCCGAACCGGTCGACTTTGACGCGCAGGACGACGACAACTACGATCCCACGGATGCGCCAGAAGAGTACGTTCCCTCCGACAATAAGCGTCAAAAGTTGTAATTGGACATTTTAACAACACTGCAAGGCTTAGAGCGTCGAATACATACATGAAAAACTAGTTTGCACGATGGTCGTCGAACGCGTCGAACGCCTAGACGAGCGCATAGATCAACGCCAGGCCGAGCGTAAAACCGACGCCGTGCGTGAGCGCGCTGGACGAAAGCGTGTTGAACGTGCACGTCGGTGTTGTGGTAGCGCCGACGCGGCGAGCGCTCATCGCACCGACGAGAAAGTTATTATCCGAGAGACTTCCGAGAGACCCGCTCGCTCCCGACGAAGCCGACAAGTACGAGATGGCTTGTCGAGGACTCGTCGCTGAGTTCACGGCGGTGAAACTGCTCCCCGAATCCGTGCCGGCGTCGAGCCCGTACACGGGAAACATGTATAAAGGCGCTTGTACGATAAAGTGTCCCTGCGCCGTCGTCGTTCCGACCGTGTTCGCGAAGTACTTGTCCGCGTCGATTTCGTCGAGCCAATTACCCGACGTCTCGTTGCACGCCGAAACGTTTGAAAAGCCCGTGAACCAATCCGGCGACGGCGCGATCATCGTCAGCGCCGACAATCTCGGTCGAGTCGCGTCCACGGCGATTTGCGCGACTTGGTATCCCGACGACACGCGTTGCGGATACTCGCTACTCGTCGCCGCCACTTGCGCGGTGGCTCCCTGCGCGGAGGCCTCGGATAAAATCTGAGTCGTCGCCCCGATCTCCGCGACGTCCTTCACCCCGTCCGACGCCGTCTGGCCGATCGAGAACGGCGTCCACGCGCTCCCGTGCGCGACGGCCACCATGGGAGAGTAGTGTCGCAAGCTCGAGGCCGCGCCCGGCTCGGTGTCGGTGATTTGGTTGAAGAAGATAATTTCATACGTCGCCGTCCCCGTGCACGCCGCCGCGTGCGTCGAGCGCGCGAGCGCGAGCGAGAACACGCACAGAAACGCGAGCATCGTTTCGTCTCGTCGTCGCGCGCGGAGATTCGCGGTGACGTCGCGACTCGAAGTGGCGTTCGAATCGCGCCACCTCGCGACATTCGTAGACGCGCGTCGATACTCGCGCGCGACATTTAGCGTCGTCGTTCTGCGCGCGCGAACAAGACGCACACCTGACTCCGCGTCGTCGTCGACGTCGTTCCGCGCGCGCGCGCGGGACGACGACGTGTTTGAAACGAACGCGAGACGTTCGGCCCAACGGTCTCTCAGAGTAATCAGTAATCAGAATGTCGAGCGATTACGCGCGACCGGCGTACCCGTACGGTGCCTCGGCGAGCGGATTAACGTCTCGAACGAACGCATCGGGCGCGTCGACGTCTTCCGGGGACTTTCAGATGCACGTGCCCACGGGGGCGTACGATTTGGACGACGAGGTGGCGGGTCTGCGAGGCAAGGTGAAACTTTTAAAGAGCATGTCCAATCAAATCGGTGAAGAAGCCTCCATTCGAGGCTCGCTGATCGATGCCCTGCGCGTCGATTTCAGCTCCTCGGACGCGGCGATGCGCGACGTGCGAAAAAAGTTGAACAAGGCGTACGAACAGGCGAAATCTGGACATTTGATGTCGTTGATGTTCTTCGCGTGTTGCGCGCTCGGCGGGTTTTGGATGCTCTTAAAGTTCCACGGCGTCGTTCGAATCTTCGTACCACGAGGTACGGGGCAGAGCGTGCGTCATCACTGACGCGTCATAGTCTCTATTGTAGTTACGTTTACAAATTCGTCGAGCGCCGCTACGCCTTGTGCTTACGAATCTCAAACGCGAATTCCGTCACGCCCACCGAATCGCCCCCCTTCTCGCAGTACTCGAACCACCCGTCGGGATCTTCGCTCAGATCGACGTCTTCCCACACCGTTCCACCCTCGCTCGTGATCTTCACGCCCTTGGTCGGGTGAAACGTCTCGAGCTCCAATCCTCTGCACTCGAAGCCCATCACCGGGACCATCTCTCCCGACGCGCCCACGACGCCCTTGGTCGTCAAACCCTTGACATCGACGAAAGAAACGCTCGCCTGTTTCTTCGAGTCCGGAAACTTGACGACAAAGTTGGCCTCGCCGCGTGAGTTTTCTAATTCGATCGTGTCCCCCGCGCTCATGAAGACGCCCTCGCGAACCTCATCGCTCTGCGAATCCTTCACGTCGAAGCAGTAGTGGTAGTCGGGGGCGGGGAATTCGACGGAGGCGATGTTTTCAAACTCCGCTTTGACGTACAGGACGAGGAGGACCATGGCGCGACGATGAGTGAGGGTGGGGAGAACGTCGCGAGACGAGTCGAGCAAACACACACACACACACACACACATACAAACAAACAAACAAACAATACACAAACGTGAGACTAGGACGTCGTCGATGACATCTCGACGGCGATCGAGGGGTGCGTCTGGCGCGCGTCGTTCGCGCGTTCATCCGTCGGTGCGTGGGTGTAGCCCGCGGATTGTCGCGCGTCGTCGTCGCCGGCGACGAGCTTTTCCTCGTAAATTTTATGGACGCCGAAACCGGCGGACGCCATGAAAACGGAGACGAGGATCAGCGCCACCTCCGCGCTCGACGAGTCCGCGACGGCGGCTATGGGGACGCCCATGACGTATCCGAGATCGCGCCAGAAGCGCACGACGCCGAGAGTCGAGGCGTAATGACTCTCGTCCGGCGCGTGGTCGACTGCGGCGGCGGCTAACACGGGATACGTCACGCCCGTGCAAAAGCCGAGCGCGACTGAAGACAGCGTGAGGTACGCGAGCTGCATAGCCTTTAATTCGGATGCAGTCACGTCTCCGGGCATGAACTTTCCGTGAAAACCAGCGCCGAACGTGGCGATAAGAAGCGCCACGGCGCCGCCGATTAAACCAAACGAAATTGGTAGTTTGCGCCCTATTCTATCGCTCATTAAACCAGACGCGATCTGCGTGAATCCCTTCATGAATGAATAACACCCAGTGAAGAAATCGCGCTCCCGTCCGCTCAGTCCGAGCTGGTCGCGCGCCCACACTGACATCAATCCCCACGCCACGGCGGTTTCGAAATTTGCGCAAAACGCGGCGATACAAACAATCATCGTGTTTTTATTTTCCCACGTCGTGCGTCTCATCGCCGTCGACAAGCTCTCCGTCTGCACGGGCACAACGCACAGAGATCCACCGTCGCTGCTCTCCTCACCGTTCCCGCGCAGTTCGGATTTGTCCTCTTCTTCCGGAATTTCGCTCGCCCACGTCGAGACGCCGAAACGTTGTCCCGCCGCGAGCAGCGTCGAACTCTCCCTGAACACAAACACCGAGGTGAACAAACCTATCAAACACAACATCAACTCTATTCCCATCGGCACGCCCATGTACCCCCGACACACGCACTCTCCCACGCACTGTTTCACCCAATCGTCCGCAGTCGCGCACGTCTCCGCCGCGTTCGCCGCGACGCACGCCCCGCTCCGAGTCGTCGTCTTCCACCCGCACGACACCCCTCTGCGCTCCATGGATCCGTAAAACTCTGCGAAAATCGCGATCGCGGTGTATCCTATCGTCTCGTTCAACCCGGACGCGAGTCCTCGCCGCGCTTTCCCGCACAGGTCCACCGACGCGAGCACGAGCGCCGTCCACGTCAATCCCTGCGCGCACCCGAGAAACAGCGCCGACAGCGTCACGACCGTGAATCCACCCGCACCGACCGACATCATCCCCAAGATCGGCGCGCACAGCGCCACGCTCCATCCCGCGACGGTGACCCGTCGGCGTCCCCGCGAGTCCGCCACCGCGCCCACGACGAGATTCGCGCAGCTCTTCGCCAGCGCGAACGGCACCAGAAACGACACCTTGGCCGCGGTCGACGTCTCCGAGAACTGTCTCCCCGCGCTGTCCAGCGACGCGAGCTTGTGCAACTGCAGCGCGCCGCCGAGGAGCGCCGTGAGCGCGCACGCGACGACGAGCTGCGCATTGGTCGTTCGAAGCGTCGGTGACGACAGCGCCGAGACGTCGAGCGCGCCGCGCATGACGACGCGACGACGCGAGGTCGAGACTCCGTCGCGCCGACCCTCGCGCGTTCGGCGCGCGCGGCGTTCGCGCGCGCGTTTCCGAGTCTCCGCGCGCGCGTCGATGTTCCGCCGTCGCGTCGCGCGCTTCGCCACTTCGTCGCGCGCGCGACTCGACGTCGACCGGAGACGAACGCGGGAGAGGAGAGCGCGGAAACGACGCGTGAGATGCGACCGGCGCCGAGCTTTCGCGGCTGCGACGATCTCGGACGCGACGTCGGGACGCACGAAGAGTTTTGGGCAAAAGTGAAGCGCGGCGCCAAGACGCCCGAGGGAAAGCCGCTGTGGTACGCGAGGGGGATCGAGTACTGGGACGACGTCGACGCGAGCGTGGACGGCGTGCTCGGTGGTTTCGCGCACGTGAGCGCGCCGGACGCGAGGGATAACGCCAAGTTGTTGAAGGACGCGCGGGCGGCGAGCGCTTCGCGAGACGACGGCGAGCGCACGGCGGCGTTGGATTGCGGCGCGGGTATCGGACGGGTGACGAGCACGTTTTTGATCGAACATTTCGACGAAGTGGATTTGGTGGAGCCGTGCGCGCACTTCTTGAACGCGGCCAAGGCGGACGCAGCGGTGACAGGGGACGGTCGCGAGGACGGACATCGAGCGGTGGGATTTTTCGCGCAACCGTTGGAGACGTTCACGCCGGAGTGTGGTCGCTACGACGTGGTTTGGATACAGTGGTGCATCGGGCACTTGACGGATGAAGATTTAGTGGCGTTTTTGCTTCGATGCAAAGCGGGTCTGAAGGAGGGAGGGTTCATCGTGATGAAGGAGAATAACGCGAATGTCGGTTTTACGTTGGACCTCGAAGACTCGAGCATCACTCGCAGTCACGAGTATTTGTTGCACATCATCGAGAAAACGGGAATGCGATGCGTCGAGCATCGTCAACAGACGGGTTTTCCGCTCGAGTTGTTTCCCGTGCGCATGTACGTCATAAAACCGTGAGGCGATCCGCTCGGCGCGACGGTGTGCGTGTATCGAACTATATATCGCATTCACTTCATTACATTCCATAGCACTAGCACTTCTATTGTAGCGGTGTACTGTACAAAAATTGATTCAACGATTGAATGATTCGTCTCAAATCTGTGATTCCTCTCCCCACGGCGTACTCTCGTGGTCCATCTCCTCTTCCTCGTCCATGCTAAGTCGGAGATACTCACCTCGCGCGAAGCGGTCCCAAGCGGTGAGATGCGGCTCTTCGCGCTCTTGGCGCATCAAAAATGGATCTCTGGTTTCAAACGCGATGAACTTGTTCATGTTGAACAACACGTTGAAAAAGTTCGCGCTCATCGAGTTCGCGCGCAAGTCTTTCAGAGTGACACGTCCGTCGACCTCGGGCTTCAACATGTCCATCATTTGACACAAAATGTCTTCAAACAACACGGGTTCCTGCGCGAGACATTCCATGCGTTGGATCTGCTCCTCGTAAAAGTAGAAAATCTCATCGCGCGTGATGACGCCGTCGTGGTGAATGTCGATGCATTTGAACCAATAATCGAGCGCTAACGGGTGATTCTTATGTTCTTCGCTCAAGATGAACCACACGAAGTCTTCGTAACACATCTTCTCGGGCTCGTCTGACTTGAACAGACGCCCCGCTTGGTCGAAGATTCTCGCCACGATTCGATACGTCAACGCGTGATTCGCGTACTGCAACAAGTCTTCCCGATCGATGTAGAAGTCGTGATCCGTGTCGAGCTCCCAAAATTTGCAGTAGATGACGTAAAAGTGCTCGTACGAGAAGTACTTCAAAATGCGATTGATGTCTTCCTCGTCCTCGACGAGTAACATGTGCTCGAGCAAATCCGATTTTCGCAGCTCCCGGAGCGTCATTCTTCCATTCCACGTCGTGTTGCACTCGTAAAAGATACGGTACACCACAGTTTCGACGTATCTCTCTTGAAACTCTTGCGTGTGCCGCAAAAATTCCAATCCGGGATGCGTTTGCATCATCTCGGTTAAAACTTCGTAAAAATCCGAGTACTCGAGCGCGCGCGCGTTCGGGCGTCTCAGAGTTTCAAACAAAACCGCATGCACGTCTTTTTGTCGCCGCAATGTGGAATTCCAATACCCAAACCACTGCTCTCGCGTGACGACTTCGGCGTTTGCGCCGGCGACGAGTTTCATCACTCGCTTCGCGAAGTACCGGGGTAATCCGATGACGTCCCTCACGACGTCCGCGAAAGCCTCCACATTCATCCCCGCCATGTGTTTCTCGAACATGCGCTCGGCCATCGCCACTTTCCCCGCGTTCACTTCCTCACTCAATCCTTCGCCTCCCGGTCTATAAAACGTCGGAATTTGTTGCTTTTCGTTCGCCTCGCTCTTAAACAACGACCCCTGTCGCGACAACGGGCGCCTCGTCGGCGAAAACGTCCCCGCGTACCCCACCCCTTTCTGTGGACTCCTCGGCGGCGTCCCGATCGCCGCACTCTTCACTCCACTCCCATTCACCGCCGCCGCCTTGGGCTGTCGCAACGCCTTGCCCAACTTCGCGTCCTTCAACAACTCGTACACCAAGTTTTGACTCTCCTTCATCGACAACCAACTCACGAACAACTCATCGAGTTTCAATTTACTCGAGGGAAACCTCGCCGCCGCGTTGATCTCGCTCCCTGCGTGTGGCGCCCGTCGTCAGTCTCTCTACGAGTCTCTCTTCGCGTCTCTCTTCTCGCGCGTCTCGCCCGATCGCGCCCTCGCGCATCACCGACCCCTCTTCCACCCCTCGCGCGTCACCGACCATCGCGCGCGCGTTCACGCACCCTTATCCGCGAACGGCACGCGCGCGCGAACGTTAATCCGCAGATTCGCGTCCGCCATCGTCCCCGTCTGTTTTAAACTTTTTGAATTGC
>CEOJ01117137.1_pt1 | contig 10579 bp, 8 predicted proteins | sample 530281 | NCBI WGS metagenome assembly CEOJ01 (sample SAMEA2619879, study PRJEB7988) | marine metagenome | isolation source: saline water (ENVO:00002010), including | reverse complement strand
TTGACCATTCGTAAATTTAGGGAAGATCCGTTAACCATGATTGATTTAATTAAATTTGGAACAGTTAATCTTAGACTAGCTGCAATGATGTGGGTTTGGATTGAAGGTTTGGATAGCCGACCTGCTAACTTTGTCATTGCTGGCGGAACGGGGTCTGGTAAAACAACGACATTAAATTGCCTGGGAATGTATATTCCTTGGCATAAGAGATTGTTGACAGTAGAAGATACTGCTGAATTGCAAGTTTACCATGATCACTGGCTAAGAATGGAAACAAGAAGAGAGAGGCCTGATGGAACTCCAGAAGTCGACATGAATGATTGCCTCAAATCAAGTCTTAGGATGAGACCAGACAGAATAATTGTGGGTGAAGTCCGTTCTAGTGAATGTGCAACATTACTTACTGCAATGAATACAGGCCACGATGGGTCTTTCGGTTCTTTGCACGCAAATACTGCTATGGAGACAATTACAAGAATGATTAATCCACCAATGAATGTTCCTCCAATTATGTTAACTGGGCTGGATTTAATTATCATACAGGCTAGACTTTACGTAAATGGTAAGACTGCTAGGAAGATTACAGAAGTTGCCGAAATCGCAGGTATGGAAGGAGATAAACCTAGATTGAATGCTATATGGAAATACAATGCAGCAACAGATTCGATTGAAGAAACAGGAATTCCATCCAAGTTGAGAGAGACTATATGCTCAGCAGCGGGTATAACTCCAGCACAATTTGAACAGCATATCAAACAAAGAGAACAAATCTTAGCAGATTTACTTCAAAGAGACATAAGAGATATTGAGACTGTTACTAAAGTAATCCAAGGATTCTATGCAACACGTTAATTGTTTGATATCTTCAATCTTGATAAGAGATCATCAACACCGTCGATTTTCTTTTTGATTGAAGAAACTCTGTCAGATGCATCAGCAACTGATTCAGCCAGTTCCTCTTCTTCATCTAGGATTTCTTCTTCTGGTTTGAATTGTTTTGCTAGTCTCTTTAGATCAGTAATAATTGACTCAACTTCTGTATCGGATACCTTGATTCCAGGGGCTAAACGTGGTATGTCTGCTGGAGAAATATACCCCAATTCAGCACCAATTATTCCAGCAGCAGCAACGACTCTTGGTCTAAGATCGGAAGTATTTACATTGTATCCTTTCTTTTCTAAGAATCTAATCAGAAGAGCCTGTTGGGATTCTCCATAGGTACCTTCAGACCTTTCGAAAATTGTGATTGCTAATTGTTCGAAACCTTCCATATTTCTTTCAAGTCTGTCTAAGTTCATCCTTTGTTCTGATGTTAAATGAATAGCTCCATGTTGCAATAATTTAGCGACTCTTGTTCTTCTAGCAGTTTTAGGGTCTGTAGCCGCAATTTCTTCATCCAAGGATACTTGTAAATCAAACAAAGCGTGTAGTCTGCCAGAAACTGCGGGCAACCTCAAGTCTAGAGCAAGTTCTCTTGCTTTATCTTCAAATGCAACTCTTGCCTTTACCATATCTCCGGAATGGCTTCCAATTATTTCGGGTAATGAATCACGAAGAACCTGCCTTGCCTCTTCAAATCTTCTAAGCGCTTCTCTCTCTCTCCAAGAATTAGGGAGCGAGTTTATTGCTTCTTTTTCTGCATTCGCTATATCATTCAATTCTACGAGTCTGTTTCTTACGAAATTTTTGACATTACTGTCTGATGTATTTATTCCATGACCATTTAGGCTGGAAATAAATGCGTCTACATCCTCATTGTCATGAATTGAACCTACTAGCAAAAATTCTCTACATAGGGCGTCAACCTCTGCAACTCTACCTTCAATTTCCATAACAGATTCCGTATACGAAACAACAGGAGCGGGCTCAGAATAAACAGGTTCAACAGCGGCCTCAACTATGGCTGGTTCCTGAACCTCAGTTTCAACCTCAGTATAGGTATCAACAACTTCTACAATCGGGTCATCCAATATTTCTATTATTTCTTGGACCTCTTCGATTGAAGGTGGTTGAACTACAATCTCCTGTGTGACTGAAACTTCAGGTTCGTCATCAGGAGAAGGAATTGGAATTAGTTTTACCTTTCCTCTCGGTCTTCTTAGACTCTTCTTTATTACTCCCCACGAACCACTTTGTGAGGTTAGTACACCAGCTACTCTGAGTAAAAGAGCCTGCTTTGTTCCAGAACGTGGTAAATCCAGTTTAACACATAACTCATGTAATTTTTCGCGAGATAAAGCATCAAGTTTTTCAGGAGTAAGTTGTTTTGGATCATGGTTTAAGTGAAGATATAATCGTTGTTTTCTTTCTCTTATGGAGCCAGATTTCTTCACCCCATAGACTGCTAGAATCTTTCCTAATTGATTATTCATAATCGAGTCTAGACCTTCAGGACTAAGATCCCATTCACTAAGTATCAATTCTGTAATCAATCTAGACCGGATTACTTCAACCGGGCCATTTCGGGAAATTCCATGCTTTTGACACATATCTTTCAACGACTCAAGTCTTGCTTGATGAAGTTCTGAAAGAAGTGTCTCTTTGCCGCTCATTACCCTACCCCAGTCATAATCGTTCGCTCTACATATTTGAGGTTACACCCTAAACAGATGAATTAGATGTCGATTATCTTACTATATTTTGTATTTCAGCAAGTGAAAATAGTTAATCGTAAACATATTGAAACCCTTGCTGTGGTATGGGTGATTGAGGCCGACAGATGGGACGCTACGAACGTGCGGCAAAATCATCTTTGAAAGAGGCAACTGCTCTCTCTCAAGGTATCGTTTCCTCAATTAAACAAGATCTCAGAAGAGAGGAAGTCCGGTTAGAAGAAGAAATGAAGGATAGGGTCGAGTCAGTTCAAAAAATTCTCAATGAGGTTTCTTCAATTCAAGATGCAATTGTCGCAGGTTCTTCAGAGGTAATGAAAGAATTGGAGAAATCTCGAAGAAAACTCGTCAAAGGAGGAGACAGAGAGTCGATGGTTGCTCAAATACTTGCAGCAGCAGGTAGGTTGGGGGAACTTAGAACACTTCATATTGATTCAGTCTCCCGAATACAAGGTGCTTTGGCAAGACCTCCATCTGCTGTTGATATAATTGAAAGATTAGCAAAAGATTTGCTAAAAATGTCAGGTTCTTGGGAATCTTCCGCCAGGGAAATAGATGAATCGATTGCAGAGGTTGTTGATGCAAACCCTCCTATCGAACTAGTAAGCCTAAGTCGTGAGATAAATAATAACGGATATGATCTTATCTTAGCTGGTGAAGATAGAGGAGATGAGAATATTGAGAGATGTAGGAGTAAAATCAAACAACTAACAGGAGAAGATAAATTACTCTAGGTCTTCATTATTCAATTTTGGATTATTGACATTCTCTTCAGAGATACGGTTTTCTTGAATCATTGTTTCGATATATTGGTTCATAATTTCCTTAATTCTTCCTCGCTTTTCTTGGCCAGGCGATTCCATCAAAACCTCAATTATTTGGGTCCAATCCTTCAGAGCATTGATTAATCCTGAATGGCTTTCTTCAACTGAAAACACTCTGTCAACTGATGCAGTCACTGTTCCGTCTTTGTTGAGTAACTCCAATAATAATTCTATTCTGTTTTTGTTTTCTGAGAAATTTTTTTGATTCAAGGAAATTTCTTTCAAAGCGAAATCGTCTCCTATTTTATTTGCTTCTCTTAACAATGCTCCCAGTTTGCGCTGCTCAACAAATAAGCCGATTTTATTATGCAGGTTTTCAGGTATATTGTCAAGCATAGTCATCTCCAATCGAAATGACAATGATGCGCCAACATCAATAACTGGAGCAAATTTACTAGAGGGGAAATCAGGTCTTGTTACAAGTACAGTGTACCCTTCTAGAGGTTGCGGGATGAACCTAGATCTTTCCTCATTACCTTTCTGTAGCCCTAGTGTATGTCTTCTTACTTTGGAATCAAGCATTGAATAGAGCGACCTAGTTGTAACATAGCCGTCAATTTCACCATTATCTCTTAATTTTTCTAACCAAAAAACCTTCTCAATTTCATCACTAGGAGCATCTACAAATTCTTCAGCCATCATTATTTTCAAATCACTTCGAAACCTGTTGAACTGCCTTCTCACTAGTTCACAGTCGACGATTATAATTCCCTTCTTTGGGATATATTCAGGTTTATTTTCTCCAACGAGTACTCTGGTTGGTTCTCTTCTTGGTAAAACTAAATTTGCAGATAGGTCGAGATCTCTGTTCTCAAACCACCACCTGCCAGAAACAGCAACAATGTCGCCATGACCTTGTTTTAGTAGGGATATTGCTGTTTCTATGTGAGGAACTTCCTTCTCTACTAAATTCAAACCTTCTGGAGAGTTTGAAATTAACTTTGTAATTTGTTGCTGAACTCCGTCACCTAAGTTTGGAATAAAAAGAATCTCAAATCTTTCATCCAATTCCAACAAATCACCTCGGTCGGATTACTCCAACAGATTGTGGGCGTCAACCACTCATTAAGAAGTCGACCCTTGTGGCAGGTGTCATGGAGGCGGATATTGCGATGGATATGCTCGAAGAAATTCGGGTTATAATCAACGCAAACCTCGAATCCCTAATAGAAGAACAGAAAGCAATATTTGGAGAAGTTGCAGAAGTATCCGGCAATGTCCTACTAGCAGGAGGAAAGAGATTACGACCAATAGTAACTTATCTGGTTTATCAAATGGCAGGCGGAGACGATATCGATGCAATTTTACCACTAGCAATGGCTTTCGAATTAATTCACACAGCTACACTAGTTCATGACGATATCAATGATAATTCAAGTGTAAGAAGGGGCAAACCTACCATGCATTCGATGGTTGGGCAATCAAAAGCAATAATCGGCGGAGATTGGCTTTTCGTGCAAGGTTTTGGCTTAGGTGGAATTTACAATGAAGATGTAGTCAAAGTAATGGCTGATTGTTGTGCTAAGATTGCAAGTGCTGAGTTTATGCAAATAGACCACGTATTGAATCTAGCAACATCTCCAGAAGATTACCTAGAAATTGTCAAAGGAAAGACTGCAGGTCCTTTTGCAGCAGCTGCCAAAGGTGCTGCGATGGTTGCAGATTTAGATACCTCGGAATCTAACAAATTATTTGAATTCGGAATGGAACTAGGAATCGCCTTCCAACTTGTTGATGACCTGTTGGATGTGGTAGGTGATGAAAGAATAGGAAAACCTAGAGGAATAGATGTTTATGAAGGTAAAATGACACTCCCCTTAATACACGCTCTTACTATATTACATGGAGATGAGAGGGAAGAATTAGAATCCATAATTACAAATTTTGATGATTCAAAATTTGAAAGATTAATCCAACTTCTCGAGATTGGAGGTAGCATAAATTATTCAGAAATACTAGTGAACAATCATCTAGAAAGGGCTTCAAACTATCTTGAAGAATTCGATGATTGCGATGCTAAAAGCCTACTGCAGTTTGTTGTCAGTATGGTGAAAAATAGGAACTCATGAGGTGATTAAAATTTCACAAAAATTTGATGCTGATGTAATCGTGATTGGGGGAGGTCCTGCAGGTAGTACCGTTGCGAGATATGCAGCAGAAGGTGGTCTTGAGGTAATTGTAATAGATGGAAGAGACCCGATTGGCTCTCCCTTACAATGTGGAGAATTGGTTCCAACAAACGAAGAAATGAAGCGTCTTTGCCCAGATGTCCCAGATGTAGATGATCTCTATCAGACTCCTCATCATGCCATTTCTAGAACTGTTGATAAAATGCACTTGGTTCCACCCTCTGGAAAACCCTTAGTTTACGATTTTGAAGGGTATGTTCTGAATAGAGTTGCTCACGATGAATTTCTTGTAGATTTAGCAAAAAAATCTGGAGCGAGATATTTAGTTGGAAAAAGAGTTGAAAATGTAAAAGACAATGATGTAATAATCAGGGGTGGTGAAAAGTATTCAGCAAAAATTATTGTTGATGCTGGAGGGCATAATGGCCCAATAAGAAGAGAATATTGGAATGAAAAATCACTGAAAATTCCTGTCAAATTTGTATTGATGGACGGAGATTTTGGAGATGCCGTAGAATTACATTTTGGTTCAATGGCTCCAGGAGGATATGCCTGGATGTTCCCTAAAGGCCAAGGGGCAAATATTGGTCTAGGAATCCAAAGGAATTTCTCAAAAAAGAAGAGTCTGAACGAATACACAGAAGAATTTGTTTCAAAATATGATGGAGATATTACTTTCACAGGAGCAGGATCATTACCTATGTCAGGGACTGTGAAAAAGTTCGTTAAAGGCAATTACATGATAGTAGGGGATGCTGCAGGAATGGTTCTACCTTCTAACGGAGCGGGTATCACTATTGCAATGATAGGTGGAAGAATTGCAGGCCAAGTAATATGTGAACACCTCAAAGATGGAGTATCATTAAATGAATATGAAAAACGATGGAAAAAACAAATGGGTAAGGTCATGAGAAATTCCAAGGTTTCATTTAAACTTGGAAGTCTAATGTTTAGATTACCAGACTTTATTTTGAACATGCTATTCAATAGATTAACAAAAGGAATAATTTGGAGAGCAGTCACCTGTCGTAGAATGTTGTGGATAGTTTAATCCCGAAAATAAAGCCAAATAAGTTGCAAAAAAGGCGGTTGATTCAATAGTAACGGAGTGATGGGATTAGATATGCACAGGGACAACGAAGCAGTTAGCCCTGTCATCGCAACGGTTCTTTTACTTGCAATTACTGTATTGCTATCTAGCATGGTTTTCATTATGATGTCTTCAACATTTGACAGTGTTGAAAAAGATGACCCTAAAGCAAGTTTTTCGGTTAGAGGGTTATCTAACGGATACCATGTTGTTACTATCACAAGCATCGATCAATCACTAGATCCTGCGAAAATAAAATGGTCAATAGTCAATGAAAGCAGTACAAGATTAGTAGAATCAAACGGATTTACTGATGATGCAGATGTCTATGGTACTGTTGGAGCAAATATTTCATTCCATGACAGGGATGCCGGATGGTCTGTAACAAAGGGCGATTATTACGTAATCAACTGTCAAAATCTCAACTGCAACACCGGGTTTCATGTTTTCGAATTAGTTGATACTGGAAGTAACACTGTCCTAGGAGAACTTAGGCTACCGGTTATTGACAATTAACCGCCAATATAGGACATCTCAACCTTTGAGTGTTCCATTTTACCACGGTTTTCCGAGTAAGCATCATCCCTATTTTTCCATATAGATGAGATTGCTATTCGTATATCTTCATCAGAAGCACCCATTCTTAATAGTGATTTCAAATCATTACCTTTACTTGCAAATAAGCAAGTGTAAATTTTACCATCAGCTGAAAGCCTGGCGCGGTTACATGAATGGCAAAATGGCTTAGATACACTTTCTATGAATCCTAATTCTTGATTACCTCTGGAGTATCGATTGGCTACTTCTCCAGTATAATTTTGCTCTATTGTGGATAAGGGCGCAAGAATCTCTCGCATTTCTTCTCCTGAAACAACTTCGTCCAGATTCCAAGAGTTAGTTTCTCCAACATCCATATACTCAATAAATCTAACAATTACATCACTGTTGACGAAGTAATCAGAGATTTCTTTAATCGAATGAGTGTTTACACCTTTTCTTATTACAGAATTGACTTTTACTTTTAGCCCTACTGATAATGCCTTTTCAATTCCTTTCAGAACCCTAGATGGAGATTCCTTTGTATCTCCCATTTTTTGAAAAGTCTCCTCATCTATTGCATCTAATGAAACTGTAACTCTATCAAGTCCAGAATCAAATAATATCTCGGCATACCTCTCTAACAACAATCCGTTGGTTGTTAAAGCGAGATCTAATTCGCTTGGCAATTGCTTGACCAATTTGTCAATATCCCTTCTCAACAAAGGTTCACCGCCGGTTAGTCTTACCTTTTCCAGGCCAAGTGGTACCATAGAATTTACAATAGAAGCAATTTCTTCGTAACTTAGAATTTCAGTTTTATTCAAAAATTCATGATTCTCTGCAAAATGTTCTCTAGGCATACAATACCTACATCTCATGTTACATCTATCTGTTAAAGAAATACGTAGATCCCTCAAGGGGCGACCTCGCGTATCCTCTACCATATTGGAGTGGGAGAGATTGAATCATTTGAATTATGCTCTTATGCATGCATTGATTATTGATAGTCATCTGGGGTTTATTACAGGAGTGTGTTATCATTTCAACTAATGGCCATACATCCTCATCTAGAAATTTATCAATTTCTAAGAGTACGTTATCTGGATCGATGTTGTTACCTCCATCTAAAAGCCACGCAATGCGTTGGTTAGTGCTTGCTGGGATGGATAGTGAACCCACTTTAATTACGATGGGTGAAATTGGTAAAGATGTTCAAGCAATGATCGATTGTCTTAGAATTTTAGGGATAGATTATGATTCTGGAATTGTAAAAGGAGGAGTATTTTCTCCTCAAGACAATTCACTAGACTGTAAAAATAGTGGAACAGCATTGAGATTTTTAATTGCCCAAGTATCTACTATGGATGGTAAATTTGTGATGAATGGTGACTCAAGCCTACAAGTAAGAAGTTCTTTACCTCTATTGAACTCATTAGGAATAGAATATGAATTCACCTCCGAAAATCATCTTCCAGTTATCTTGAATGGCCCAATGACAAATGAAAAACTTACAATCGATAATTCGATGTCGTCTCAATTTTTATCAGCGATTATGCTTATGACTCCAAGAACCAATGGTTTTGAATTAGTTACAATAGGTGATCCAGTATCACGAAAACACTCCGATTTGACTTGGGAATTATGTAAGCAAACAGGAGCAAGAGAAATTGGTGTTCCGTGGAAAGTTTCTTGCCCAGATGTCATTATACCTCCTGACCCTTCAATGGCTGCCTTTTGTAAGCTTGCGGGATTAGACATCGAAAATCCACCAAATTCTTCAGACCTAATTGGTCATGATCTTGAAAAATTAGATTTGAGAGACTCAAATGATTTGATAACACCATTATCCGCTATATTGGCATTAGGTGATGGTGGTCAAATAACCGGTGCAAAACATGCAACATACAAGGAATCAAACAGAATCTTGAGGACAAGAGATTTACTTGAACAATTCTCTATTAAATCTGAAATAACTGATGATGGTTTGATAATTGAAGGCGGTCAAATACCACAAGAACCAGGAGAACTTGTAAGAACATATGGTGACCACCGCATACAAATGACTGCAGTTATTTTGGCCTCAATTTGCGGTGGTGTAGTTGAAGGCTCCAATTTGCATGAAGTTGCATGGCCATCATTCATTGAACAACTAGAATCATGCGGCTTAAATTGGAGTTAATTAGCCGTGTCTGCCGAAATGGTGGTCCAGTGAATTAAGCGGAATTCTCATTGCTGTAGGTCTTCCATGAACGCAAGCCCATGGATTTGGGATTCTTCTCATATCATCTAAAAGACGTCGCATTTGGGCAAGATTCAGCTTCTCATTTGCTTTTACTGCACCTCTGCATGCGTTTAAGAAAGCAAAGTGGTCTTTTCTCTCTTCAAGACTTTCAAGCGGTGCTCCATCTTCATTCATGTCTAGGATTATATCATGTATGAATGGCTCTAAGTTATCTGCTGAGAAAATCGCAGGCGCACTGATTATCTCATAGCCGCCATTAGATTTATTGAAATTAAACCCAATCTCTGCAAATTCTTCTATCCTTGACTCTAACCTCGTAAGTTGCCTTGTATCCAGATTCAATGGTATTGGCTTTATTCTTGGTTGAGATTCCCATATCTCTTGGTTATTTCTTAATCTTTCATATCGGACTCTTTCATGCAGAGCATGTTGATCGATAAGTAACAATTCCTCATTAGCTTGAACTAGAATGTAAGAATCTGCAAACTGTGCAAGCGGCTCCATTTCAGGTAAATCATTGATTACAGGGCCGATTGGATTACTGTCTGCTGGATTTTCAGAATTCATTCCAGCATGTCGATGTAATTTTCTTTCATCAACAGATAAAGCAGGAGCAGTTGGTTTCTCTCCAGTTATTGTTCTTTGAGCAAATTCTGATGTTGAAATCGGTCTGGGTTTAGATTTCTCTTTAGTTTCCTTTGCAACTTCGCCTGTTAGTGAAAATTGTGCAGTTTGAGCCCAAGCAGGTTTCTCGACACTTTGTTTGTTTACAGTTTGATTTGCTAATGATACTATTCCAGTAATACCACCACTAGATTCCGGCTCTGTAGGAGTCGATTCAAGTGTGTGAGAGATCGCTCTTTCAAGCCTTTCTAGAACCCTCCAGGAATTCTTCAAGCGAACTTCGCTTTTTGTTGGATGTACATTTACATCTACTTCTTGATGTGGAATCTCTAACATCAGAACTGCAACCGGATGCCTTCCTTGCATCAACCTAGTCTTGTAACCTCTTCTGATTGTCTGTAAAAATGGCTGTGCAGCAACCGGTCTTGAGTTGATTAGGATGTGTATGTCATCCCCCTTTCCTCTAGTTATATCTGGAGTTGAAATCCATCCTGACCATGCTTCTTCTCCTGGTGCAT
>CEOJ01015142.1_pt1 | contig 10598 bp, 7 predicted proteins | sample 530281 | NCBI WGS metagenome assembly CEOJ01 (sample SAMEA2619879, study PRJEB7988) | marine metagenome | isolation source: saline water (ENVO:00002010), including | reverse complement strand
TTGCCATAATAATTTTTTGAATCCCAAAATTAATGTTTTATTTTGAATAGCAAATATGTTTTTACATTCACTAAAAATTGATAACTATAAAAATCTAGACAAACTAAAGTTTAGTTTTAGTAAAAAAATCAATTGTTTCATTGGAAAGAATGGGATTGGAAAAACCAATATAATTGACTCTATATATCATTTAGCATTTACTAAAAGTTATTTTAATCCTTCAACGTCCCAAAATGTTAAAATTGGTCAAGATTATTTTTCAATTAATGGAGATTTTGAAATTAACAACAGAGATGAAAATGTACATTGTTACTTCAAAAATGGAGAAAAGAAAGTTATTAAAAGAAATAGCAAAGTATATAAAAGAATTTCTGACCATATTGGCCTAGTAAATTTAATTATTATTTCACCTCATGATCGTAATCTTATTACAGAAGGAAGTGAAATGAGAAGGAAGTTTATAGATTCAGTTATAGGTCAGGTTGACAAGATATATCTGCAGAGAGTTATAGATTATGGAAAAGTTATTACTCAAAGAAATTCCTTATTAAAGTACTTCTTTATTAATAGGAAATTTGACAAGGATACAATTGATTCATATGACCAACAACTAATTAGTTTAGGAACTCCGATTTTTAAAGAAAGAACTAATTTTTTAAAAACTTTTATACCAATATTTAAAAAGTATTACTCTGATATAAGTTCTGGAAATGAATCTGTTGACATAAATTATAAAAGTGATTTAAATTCTGGAAGTTTTTCAGAGATTCTAAGTGAAAGCTTATCTAAAGACAGATTTTTGCAATATACTTCCAAAGGTATACACAGAGATGACTTAAACTTTATAATTGAAAATAACAAGATCAAAAATTTTGGAAGTCAGGGACAACAGAAATCATTTCTGATTGCTTTAAAACTTGCTCAATTTGATTATTATAAAACAAAATTTGGTAATTCACCAATTGTATTACTTGATGATATTTTTGATAAACTTGACCAAGAACGAGTCAGACAAATAGTACAAATACTAGAAAAGAAAGATTTTAGTCAGATATTTATAACAGATACGCATATTGATAGAGTAAAAGATGCTTTATCTGGACTAAAAAACAAAGAAGAAATATTTGATTTAGAAAAAATTTATTTAAATGGCGAAAAGAGGAGAGATTAAAAATATTTCAAAAGTTTTAGAAGATGTTATTTCACAAAAACATTTTAAAGTTGGGATTGACAATCTAAGAGTTCAAGAGGCATGGGTTAATACTATGGGTGAAAACATTCAAAAATACACTTACGGTGTAAAATTTAAAAGGGGTGTACTATACATAAAACTAAAATCCTCAGTGCTTAAAGAAGAATTAATTTTTGAAAAGAATAAGGTAATTAAACTTATAAATAAGGAATTAGGAAAAGAATATGTAAAAGACTTAGTCCTTAACTAAAAATTTCGCTATCGCAAAAGTGAAAACTTATTTCGATAGCAGCGTTATCATCACTATCTGATCCATGTACTGCATTTTCACCTTTAGATTTAGCATATCTTTTTCTAATTGTACCCTCCTCAGCTTCTGTTGGATCAGTAGAACCAATAAGTTTTCTAAAGTCATCAACTGCATTATTTTTTTCTAATGCTGCTGCAACTATTGGACCTCGTGTCATAAACTGAATTAAATCATTAAAAAATGGCTTATCTGAGTGAATTGAGTAAAATTGTTCAGCTTCTTCTTTAGTCATTTTTTTGTACTTCAGTGCAATTATTTTAAACCCTGCTTCTTTTATCATGTTTAGAATTGGAAGCATATACCCCTGCTCTATTGAGTCAGGCTTAAGCATAGTGAATGTTCTATTTGAATTCATGCGGCAAATTTAATAATATCTGACATTAATCAAAGTTTTAGTAATTACTTTATTTTAATTTTCAATATAATATTATATTAGCCCACTCATGGATAAGAAGATTCTTGAAAGTATTAAAAGTATTCTATCTACAAATAAGAAAATCATTTTAATACCACATAGTAGTCCTGATGCAGATGCACTTGGAAGTTGTCTTGCTTTGTTTCATTTTTTTAAAAATGACCACAGCGTAAGTATTATTTCACCAAATGAATTTACTGAGATACTTAACTTTCTTCCTGGTTCAGAAAATGTTATAGTTTACGAATCTCAAAAAGAGAAATCAGATGCTTTATTTGATGAAGCCGAAATTATTTTTACACTAGATTTTAATAGTTTAGGAAGAGCTAAAAATGTTTCATATAAAATCTCTAAATCATCTGCAAAAGTCATTATGATTGATCATCATGAGAATCCAGATGATTATGCTGACTTTATGATTTCTAATTCTAAAATGAGTTCAACAAGTGAGATGATTTATGATTTTATCGATTATATAGATTCAAATAAAATTGACAATAACATTGCAACATGTCTTTATACTGGAATAGTTGCAGACACTGGTTCTTTTCGTTTTCCTTCAACAACTTCTAGAACACTACTTGTTGGGTCCAAATTAATTGATCATGGTGTTGATGTTACTCACATTTTTGAAAAATTACATAATAATTTTCAATTCGATAGACTTAGACTCCTTGGTACCACAATAAATAACTTTAAAAGAGTTGATGATTTACCTGTATTGTATACTTTAATAACCGACGAAGATCAAAAGTCTAGTAATTTTAAGAAAGGAGATAGTGAAGGCTTTGTGAATTTTGGACTTAGTGTTGAAGGAATTTTGTGCTCTGTATTATTTATAGAAAAAAAAGAGGATGAATTAATTAAAATTTCATTTAGGTCCAAAGGTGATTTTAAAGTTAATATATTTGCTTCAAGATATTTTAATGGTGGAGGGCATATTCATGCTGCTGGGGGAATCTCAAAATTAAATTTAATAGATACTGAAAAGAAATTTATTAGTGATATTAAACAATACTTAAAAGAATATTATGATTAAAAAATCTATCATATTTATAACATCAATACTAATCTTAAACTCATGTAATATGAATGATTACTCTGAACTAAATGAAGGAATATACGCAAACTTAGAAACCTCAAAAGGTGATATAATATTAGAACTATTTTTTAAGCAGACGCCATTAACTGTATCTAATTTTGTTGCATTATCTGAAGGAAATCACCCTGCAGCAGATGAACAATTTTCTGGAAAACCATATTATGATGGTCTTAAATTTCACAGAGTAATTGATAATTTTATGATTCAAGGTGGTGATCCTACTGGAACTGGCTCAGGTGGACCTGGCTTTCAATTTGATGATGAATTTAGTGAAGAATTAAAACATACAGGCCCAGGTATTTTATCGATGGCTAATGCTGGACCAGGAACAAACGGAAGCCAATTCTTTATAACTCATGTAGAGACTCCATGGCTTGATGGTAAGCATTCTGTTTTTGGAAAGGTTAACTCTGGCCAAGATGTTGTTGATAAAATTGCTCAAGATGACCTTATTAAAAGTGTAAAGATCATAAGAATTGGTAAAGATGCTGAAGAATTTGATGCTCCTAAGATATTTGAAAACTATATAACCAATAAGAGTCAAGCAGATATTTTGAGAGCTGAAGAAGAAGCTAAACTTCTAGATGATTTAACATCAGGAATGATTGAAACTGAAAGTGGATTAAAATATAAAGTTTCAAAAAAAGGAAGCGGTCCTAATGCAAAGATCGATGATGTACTTTCAGTTCATTACTCTCTTAAACTTGTTGACGGATCAGAAATTGATTCATCTTTTACTAGAGGAGAACCAATTGAGTTCACGTGTGGTGTTGGACAAGTTATTAAGGGGTGGGATGAAGCTATGCAACTACTTAATAAAGGCTCAAAAGCTACACTAGTAATTCCTAGTGAACTTGGTTATGGATCAACTGGTGCGGGTAATGGAGTTATTCCTCCGAATGCAACATTAATTTTTGAAGTTGAATTAGTCGACATAAAATAATGAAGTTAAAAAGTATTTTTGCTCTTGCTCTAATACCTCAAATACTATTAATTAATTTCATTAAAAATAATCCATCAATCATTGATGATTATTATTCATATTATTTATACAATAATATTCTCGAAATAAATTCATATATATATTCTAATATAAATATACCTGTAGGTGAAATTTTATATATAATTCTTGTTGTTATTCTTATTTATCTTGTTTATAAAGTTTTTTCTTTCAAACTAAATGACTCAGTCAACCTTCTGTCATTTATTTCAGTTGTTTACTTTATTTTTTATTCTTTTTGGGGATTAAATTATTTCAAAACTTCAATATCTGATGAATTACATATCAAAAATGATTATGAATTTGAAGAGTTAGATAATACCTTGAATATTATTATTACAAAAATTAACGAAGAAGCATTATTAATTAAGGATTATAATGAATTAGATTTTTTTGAAATAACTAACATGACTAATATGAATGTAAAACAGTCTTTAGTACCTAGTATTCTTCTTTTTCAAACAGTATCTGGGCACTTTATTCCATTTACATCAGAATCAGTAGTAAATGTTGATATTCCCAAAGTTGATTTACCTGTGGTTATTTTTCATGAATATGCTCATCAAATGGGATATGCAGATGAAGCTGAAGCGAGTTTCATTGGATTTATGAAAGCAGTTGAAAGCAATAATGCAAATGTTAGATATTCCGGCTATTTCAATGCACTTTTAAATCTTTTAAACGAAATTAATAAGAATCATAAAGAAAAATTAGAAGATTACACCTCGAAACTCAATCAGAGAGTTATATCTGACATAAATTATAACATGAAATTCTGGAGTAAATATTACAATAACTTTTTTGATAGAGTTGCAGACTATTTTTATGACTTTTATTTAAAATCAAATAAACAAGAATATGGTATTCTATCTTACAATAAAGTTTCCAATTTTATAATTGATTATTATCAAAGAGAAGTATTATCCGATTTCTTTAATTGATTTACTATATTAGCAAACTATCCCTATAATTTAGGGTCAAATTAAAAAACTAATCAAATGAAAAGATTCTTCTTATTATCCTTTTTTTTATCATTAGGATTATATGGCCAAGATTACTTCATTGTTAATGATGGAGTAAAAACAAAAGACTATGAATACAACGTTTTTGTAAATGCCAATATTTATTCAAATAATACAATAATAAAAAATGCAACTTTAATAGAAAAAGATGGAAAAATAGTAAATATCGGAACAGGTATTAAAATTCCAGAAAATAGTATAGTTAATGATTTAGCAGGAAAATATATTTACCCCTCATTTATTGAGATTCACTCTTCTTTTGGAATAAAGAATCCTCAAAGAAATTCTTTTAGTAGAAGCTCACAATATGAACCATCTAGAAAAGGGTATTATTGGAATGATCATATTCTAAGTGACTACAATAGTATGAAAGATTATACTTATAGTCAAAAGGATGCTAAGGCTCTCAGAGATATTGGCTTTGGTGTTGTAAACTCTCACAGAAGTAATGGTGTACACAGAGGAACAAGTTTTACTATAGGTTTAATTGATAATCAAAACGAGTCTTTCAGAGTTATTTCTGACAAAACTGCTGAGCACTTTTCATTTACCAGAAGTTTAACTTCAAATCAATCTTATCCAAGTTCTACCATGGGAGCTATGGCTTTAATAAGACAGTTATATTACGATGCTGATTGGTATTCTCAAGGCACCTCAGAATCTAAAGATCTAGCTTTAGAATCAGTTATTAATAATAGAAAGTTACCTAAACTCTTTGATGCAAATGATAAACTAAACGTTTACAGAGCTGCAAAAATTTCAGAAGAATTCGATCTTGAATTTGTAATAAAAGGGTCCGGTAAAGAATATGAAAATGTAAGAGAATTAAAGAAATTTAATAATAAGCTAATTATTCCTGTAAATTTTCCTAATGCTTTTGATGTATCAAACGCTAAGCTTAACGAGAAGCTTACAATTAATCAACTTAGATACTGGAATCAGGCTCCTGCCAATCTTGGTATATTAGAAAAAAACGGAGTAATTTTTTCAATTACTTCTGCTGATTTAAGAAATAAAAGAGATTTCTTGAAAAATATAAGAAAAGCTATAAAAAATGGACTAAGTGAGAAAACAGCTTTAAATGCCTTGACTATTATTCCAGCTAGATCAATAGGTTTGGAAGATAAAATTGGATCACTAAAGAATAATTTGTTAGCAAACTTTTTAATTACAACAGGACCAATATTTGATGATAAAACTGAGATTATTGAAAATTGGGTTAAAGGAGAGAGACACGTTATTAAGAATACAGATAAAATTAATATTGATGGAGATTATTCAATAGAACTAAACAATAATTCTTATGACTTAAAAATTACAAATAGTCTTTCAAAACCTTCATCTAAAATTAAAAGGGACTCAATAGATATAAAATCAAAGACCTCTTTAGTAGATGATTGGTTAAGTATTACTGTTTTTGATAGTTTAAACGGCAATCCATCCTTTGCTCAAATTTCATTAAAAATTAACTCTCCAGATAACATTATTGGTACTGGAACAGATTTTAATAATGATAATTTTTCATTTAACATTTCCAGAAAAGAGCTTAACGAAAGTAATAAGTCTACTAGGCCATCTAAATCCAAATCAAATAATTCATTTGTATCAGAAGTTACATACCCAAATGTTGGGTTCGGACTAAGCTCAATTCCTTCTAGTCAATCCATTCATTTTAAAAATGCAACTCTTTGGACTAATGAGGATGATGGAATAATTGAAAACTCTGATATAATAATTGATAATGGAAAAATTATTGCAATTGGAAAAAATCTTGATACTCCAACTAATTTTAAGACTATTGATGCAACTGGTAAACACATAACATCTGGTATAATTGATGAACATTCTCACATGGCAGCTTCAAGTATAAATGAGGGAGGCCACAACTCATCTGCTGAAGTTTCAATTATGGATGTTATAAATCCAGATGATATTAATATTTACAGGAATTTAGGTGGTGGTGTAACTACTGTTCAGATTCTTCATGGTTCTGCTAATCCAATTGGAGGTCAATCTGCAATTATTAAGTTAAAATGGGGTTCTGAAATTGATGAAATGTTCTACAAAGATGCTGCTCCATTTATAAAATTTGCTTTAGGTGAAAATGTTAAACAATCTAATTGGAGTGGTTCTAGGTTTCCACAGACAAGAATGGGTGTAGAACAAGTATTTGTTGATCATCTTGATAGAGCAAAAGAATATGCAAAAAATTGGACCAATTATAATTCACTTAGTGCAAGACAAAAAAGATCAACTGTGAAACCAAGGTTTGACGAAGAGCTTGAAACTTTATGGGAAATCTTAAGGGGTGATAGATTTGTCTCAAGCCATTCTTATGTTCAAAGTGAAATTAATATGTTAATGAAGGTAGCAGAAAGGTTTGGTTTTAGAATTAATACATTCACCCACATTTTAGAGGGATATAAAGTAGCAGATAAAATGGCAGAACATGGTGTTGGTGGATCAACTTTTTCTGATTGGTGGGGATATAAATTTGAAGTAAATGATGCAATTCCATATAATGCATCTATAATGCACAATGCTGGAGTAACAGTTGCTTTAAATTCAGATAACTCTGAACTATCAAGAAGATTGAATCTGGAAGCAGCAAAAGCTGTAAAATATGGAGGTGTTTCTCAAGAAGAAGCATGGAAGTTTGTTACTTTAAACCCTGCTAAACTTCTTAGATTAGATGATAAAGTTGGAAGTCTTAAAGTAGGAAAAGATGCAGACATTGTTTTATGGAGTGGTCATCCTATGTCTCTTTATACAAAAACAGAGCAGACTTATATTGAAGGTGCTCTATACTTTGATAAAGATGAGCATCAGAAGAAATTAGGTGAAATAAAAAAAGAAAAAAATAACTTGATACAGCAAATGTTAGGACAAAATTCACCTGGTGCTAATCTTAGGTTTCCTAATCCTAAGCCTCAAATAGAAATTACTTGCGAATACACTGAATTTTAAAGTCATGAAAAAAATTATTTTATTAAATATCATATTCTTAAACCTGGTTTTTTCTCAACAAACACCAGCTCCTGCTCAAGATAAGTCTGTCTTGATTTATGGAGGAATAACTCATGTTGGTAATGGTGAATTAATTAATAATAGTGTAATTGGATTCACTAATGGAAAAATTGATTTAATTGCTTCAACAGATGGTAATTGGTCGGATGAAATACTAAATACTTTCTCTGACTCTAATAATAGATCATATGATACAATTATTAACGCTTCTAATCATCATATCTATCCAGGAATTATTGCTCTTAATACTAATTTAGGACTTGTAGAGGTGGATGCTGTTAGAGCTTCTGTTGATGATGATGAATCTGGAACTTATTTACCAGAAATTAGATCGATAATTGCGTATAACGCTGAATCAAAAGCTGTAGAGAGTATGAGACCTAATGGTGTATTACTTGCACAGATTGCACCTAATGGTGGCGTTATTTCTGGTAGTTCTTCTGTTGTTCAACTTGATGCATGGAATTGGGAAGATGCTGTTGTCAAATATGATCAGGGAATTCACATTAACTGGCCAAGCCCTTATACCTTTGGTAGATGGTGGCTAGGTGAAGATAGAGGATTAAAGGCAAATAATAATTACTCAAAACAAGTCCAAGGCTTAAAAGACTTTTTCAAAAAGTCAAAAGCAAATATGAATGTTGAAAAGTCAATGAATCTAAAGAGCAAAGCAATGAGACAGATTATTGATGGAGAATCAACAGTTTATTTATATGCTGATGATGAAAAAGAAATTGTTGATGGTGTAACCTTTTTAAAGAATTTTGGAATTAACAAAATAGTCATTGTTGGTGCATCAGAATCAAGAAATCAGCTAGATTTTATAAAAGAAAATAATATTCCAGTTGTTGTTAAGCAGCCATATAGGTTTCCACAGTCAATCGATTCAGATCCAAGTGATACTTTTAAACTTGCAAAACTAATGTTAGATAAAGGAATCCTTGTAAGTATAGATCCATCTGGGGCACCTCAATCTAGAGTATCTGTAAGGAATCTTCCTTTTTATGCAGGAAGTTTTTCAAGCTATGGCATTAACAAAGAGAAAGCTCTTAGTTTAATAACTATTAATCCTGCCAAAATTCTTGGTATAGACGATGAATTTGGTTCTATTGAAATTGGTAAAAGTGCTACCTTATTTATATCCAAGGGAGATGCATTAGATATTGTATCTAATAATGTTACTCATGCGTTTATTTCTGGAAGAAACATAAGCTTAGAAACACATCAAACTAGACTTTGGAGAAGATACTCAAATAAATATTCAAGCTCTCAGTAAATTATTAGCTTTAAATCAAGAATTATTATTTGTAAATTTAAATAGCAAAATTTACAAGTGTTAGTTGAAAATAAAATACTGCCAAAAGAAATCACTGAATTATTTAATGATGTTATTGATAGTAGTTATCAAAAAATAACATCGAAAGAAAGAAGAATAATTCATGAATCTTTAGTTATTGCATTTAATGGTCATGATGGTCAAATAAGAAAGTCTGGGGAACCTTATATCCATCATCCTATTGAAGTCGCTAAAATAGTAGCTAGAGATATTGGATTAGACTATATATCTATTGCTGCAGCTATTCTTCATGATACTGTTGAAGATACTGAGGTAACACTTAAAGATTTAGATGAAACAGTTGGTTCTGATATATCCAGGATTGTTGATGGATTAACTAAAATATCAACTCTAAAGAAAAATGAAGATTATTCTGTTCAAGCTGAAAATTATCGCAAAATGTTACTTACTCTTCACAGTGATATAAGAGTAATATTGATTAAAACTGCTGATAGACTTCATAACATGCGAACAATTGATTTTTTATCAAAAGAGAAGCAAGATCAGATGGCATCAGAGTCTTTATATATTTATGCTCCACTTGCGCATAGAGTTGGACTTTACAACATCAAAAACGAACTTGAAAATTTAAGTTTAAGAATTCTTGAGCCTAGAGAATATAATTTGATTAAAAATAAGATTGACAAAGATTTGGTAAATCAGGAAAAGTATGTTGAATCCTTTGAAAAACTTATTAATGAGAGTCTTGTAGATCAAAAAATTAAATATCAAATCAAGGGAAGGCATAAATCTATATACTCAATTTACAATAAGATAAAATCTAAGAATATATCATTTGAAGAGGTTTATGATCGATTTGCAATTAGAATTATATATAAATCAACACCAAAAAATGAAAAATTTGCAGCATGGAAAATATATTCTATAATAACAGATCACTTTACGCCTAATCCTACTAGACTTAGAGACTGGATTACTCTTCCAAAAAATAATGGATATGAAGCACTTCATCTTACTGTAGTTGGACCAAAAAATAAATGGGTTGAGATCCAGATCAGATCAGAGAGAATGGATGAAATTGCTGAAAAAGGTTATGCTGCACACTATGGTTATAAACATAATGAATCTAAAAAAAGTGAAGTTGATCTTTGGCTAAACAAACTTCAAGATGTATTAAATCATGATACAGAACATGCTATTGATTTTGTTGAGGATTTTAAACTAAATTTTTAT
>CEOJ01040772.1_pt1 | contig 10640 bp, 11 predicted proteins | sample 530281 | NCBI WGS metagenome assembly CEOJ01 (sample SAMEA2619879, study PRJEB7988) | marine metagenome | isolation source: saline water (ENVO:00002010), including | reverse complement strand
TAAATATGCGATAAGCAAAATAAAAATTAGGATAAGAAAACCTCATGCTCCGATTTCAGCAAATTTTGATACGGTCGAAGTAGAACTGGAGAGAACTAATTAAATGAAATCGAACATGGTATACCTTTCACTTGGTTCAAACATTGGAGATAGGGAGTCCAATTTGGCGCAGGCCACAATGGCTCTGTCAATCAACTTTGAAATTTCAGACATAGTTAGTTCTTCTTATTACGAAACAGAACCACTGTACAATGAAGATCAACCAGATTTTTTAAATTCTGTAGTAAGATTCTCTACAACCCTTAAGCCATTTGATGTTTTAGATATTGTTCAAAAGGTTGAGAGGATGTTAGGGCGGCCAGAAAAAAGGGAAAAAAATCAACCTAGGTTAATAGATATTGATATCTTGTTTCATGGAGATGCAGTTATTGAGACTGAAGAGTTATCTCTTCCTCATCCAATGGTGTCATTAAGAAAATTTATTTTAATTCCATTTGCCGAAGTTGAGCCAGGCTTTCAAATTCCACACTCTAATTTGACTATAAAAGATTTAATTAATCATTGTCCTGATAGTTCAAGGGTCATAATACATCAAATGGATACACAAGCTTGAAAAATTTGTACTACATAGCAATTGAAGGACCAATTGGAGTTGGTAAAACTAGCCTTGCTAATCTAATGTCCAAAGAACTTGGTGCTAGATTAGTTCTTGAAGAATTTGAAGAGAATCCTTTCCTTCCCGACTTTTACAAAGATCCAGAAAGATATTCATTTCAAACACAATTATTTTTCTTGTTACAAAGGTATAGACAGCAGCAAGAACTTAGGCAAGTGGACATGTTCCAGAATCTCCTTGTCACTGATTACATGTTTGTAAAGGATAGATTATTTGCCTCGCTTAATCTAGATGAAAAAGAGATGCAACTCTATGATACTGTAGCAAATCTTTTGGAGAGAAATATAATCAAACCAGACCTTGTTATATACCTGCAAGCATCTACAGACACACTGATGAAAAATATTTCAAACAGGGGACGGGAGATGGAGTCTGATATTACCCATGAATACATTGATGCATTGAGTCAGGTTTATACGGAATATTTCTTTCGATATCAAGAGACCCCATTAGTAATTATCAACACAAACAATATTGATTTTGTCCATAATGAAAATGATTTGAAAGAGGTAATTCAGTTTATTAGGAAACCCATATCAGGGACTAAGTTTTTTAATCCGGTTTCAGATACTAAATGATAAAGTGGATACTAATTGGCTCGCTTTTTTACTTCTTTTATAAAGCTTTCATCCCAATGTTGTCAATTTTCAAGTTTGGCCAGTCCATTAAGGAAAAGAAGAAAAAAGAAAGAATTAATAAAAGAGTCTCTAAAATGGATATTCTAGATGCGGAATTTGACGATAATGTCAAGTAATATACCGCTCATTGCCTCATTTTTATTTCATAGATTTTTTTAAATTGAAAGCTCCTTCAAAAATGCCACTAAACTTTATTCTATTTTTTGGTATAGTCTTCGGACAAAATAGAAATGACACTCAAATTATAAATCATGATAAAACTAAAATGATACGTAATTATTATGATAACGGAGTGCTCAAAGAAGAAGGAAAGAAAAGTGGCTCACTGAAAATAGGGCCATGGACATATTGGAAGAAAAATGGTGAAAAGTATTTAATGGAAAATTATGTTGAAGGAAAAAAAGATGGATCACAGATAACTTGGCATGACAATGGGGAAATAAGTACAAGGCATGAATATGAAAAAGGTTTGAAGAATGGAACATTTGTTGCATGGTATGAAAATGGAAACAAAAAACAAACTGGAACTTTCATTAATGACTCAAAGAATGGAATGATGTCCTATTGGTATGACAACGGACAAATATGGATGCAAGAGAATTATGAGATGGGTAAAAAGAATGGTTTAATGATGGGTTGGTATAAAAATGGGAAAAAGAGCATACAGCAATACTGGAAAAACGACCGTAAAAATGGATCTCATTTGATGTGGTATTCTAATGGCCTAAAGAAAGAGGAAGGTGCGATGAGAGATGGTAAGGAAGTTGGAAGATGGATTTATTACACAGATGATGGTAATGTTGACAAGGTGCTAGACCATGATTAAAAGACAAAAGATTATAATTCAAAATAGAATTGTACATATATTAATTTCAATTTTCGCTTTATTTAGTAAAAACAAAAGTAATTTCAATAATGTAATGGTTTTTAAAATGAGAATACTACTTAGCTTAACTTTTTGTTCCACCCTATTTGCTGATTTCAATCAAATTTATAATGGTTTTGGTTTAGACATAGGTACAAATGGATCTGGAATTTTTGTTACAAGGCAGGCAATCCATGATTCGGAAAATTATTCCATAAATGCAGAAGTCAGATTTTATGATATCAAAGCATCTGACGAAACAATAGTATATAATTATTATAGTGGGCAATACCAGACGGTTGGAGGGAAGAGCCTTGTTATGTTACCTTTTCTCTTTGGCACTAATTATTATTTATTTAACGGCAAAATAGAAAATAATTTTTCTCCCTTTCTCACTTTTAGAATGGGTGGTGTATTAGTCGTGGATGGAAATGAAGAAGGGAGTTTCAAGCAAAGATGGAGTAACCCTGAAACTCAACTAACTCCAGGAGGATTTATAGGCGCTGGGATAGATTTTAAAATGGTTGGGCAAACTTCTGTATCAGTGATGATTGGATTAGAGATTCTTCCATATAAAGAATCTGATAGCTCAGATAATTTCACCGGGAGATTAATTCATATCTCATTTAATCGTAGATCAAAATAGTGTCAAATGCATTTTTTATAAGCCCTGAGAATGTAAATGGTAATTCATTTTCTCTTAACAAAAGAGAATCTCATCATGCCTCTAACGTGTTTCGTTTAGGACCTGGGGATGTGATATCTTTATTAAACGGTAAAGGTCTTGCATACAAAGCAATAATAGAAAGAATGGAGGGAGGAATTGTTTGTGGAAGAATAGAACAAATAATTAATCAAATGGGGGAAAATTCAATTGAGATCATTATTGCACCAGCGCTTTTAAAAAGGGATCGATTCGAGAGTTTAATTGAAAAAGCCACTGAATTGGGTGTAAAGGAAATCCATCCTCTTGTGGCAGAACATTGTACAAAGAGGACCGTTAATATAGAAAGATGTAAAAAAATCATCATTGCCTCAGCAAAGCAATGTCAACGCAGTCATTTCCCTGTTATTAAGGAGCCAAATACAATGGTCAAATGGCTTAATGAACCAAGGGAACAATGTTTTGCTGGCGTGATTGGAGCTAAAAATAGATTGAAAAAATTTAATTACAATAAAAAATTGCCTATTTATATATTAATAGGACCTGAGGGCGATTTTTCCGTAAAAGAGCTAGATCTATTGAAAGAGTTCGGGGTGAAATTATTTTCATTGGGTAATAGAAAGCTAAGAGCCGAAACCGCAACACAGGCTACTCTTTCCATATTAAATGAACTTTTAGATTGAGAGGTATTATGGATTGTTTATTCTGTAAAATTATCGACAAATCCATATCAGCAAATATCATTTACGAAAATGATAATATCATTGCTTTCGATGATATAAATCCAATTTCACCCGTACATGTATTAATTATTCCTAAAATCCATATTCCCACCTTGAATGATTTGAATGAGGAACATAAAAACCTGATGGGCGAGTTAGTGTTTACTGCAAAGCTTTTGGCTGAAGATCTAGGTATTGATGAGGCGGGTTATAGATTAAACTTTAACTGCAATCAAGCAGGTGGGCAAACCGTTTATCACATACACCTTCACCTCATGGGCGGTAGGGAATTTGGCTGGCCTCCTGGGTAATATCAATGCTGAGTTATTTTAGTATTTTATGATGATAGCAACTAATATTAAGCAATGATAAGATCTAGAAAATTTCTAAAGAGTACTGTATTGAAAATTTTTTTGACCTTTTGTTTAATATTTACCGCTGCATTATTGAATGCAGCAGAGCCTGGCGTTCTAGATAATCAGTACATTAAAAAATCCACCAACCTATACATTCCCAATCTCCAAGCAAAGAAATCAAATTTGCATTATGTATACGGGCCAGAGGGAGACAGGGTGGTATCTGTTAATTATAGTGGTAATGGAATCCTTATATCAAAAACTACCTATCAGAATGTTAATTCCAAGCATAGGTTTATTTTTGATGACTTATGTAAGGAAAAAGATTGCCAGCAATTTATCCACGATTAAAATTCGGTAAAAAATGTCGACTCTGGGAATATTTGTACCATCCTTTGGTAGATTTCTCGACACAGATTGCCTAAATTCAACTACCGCATCCTACTTAAGTGTATATATCTGAATTAAAAATGCATGGCTTCAAATCCTTTGCCAATAAGGAAGTCATGAAATTAGGGCAAGGAATAACCACGGTCGTGGGGCCCAATGGTTGCGGAAAGACCAACATTGTAGATGCCATACGTTGGGTATTGGGTGAACAAAAATACAGTGTTCTGCGCAGTGGTAAGATGGAAGATGTCATTTTTAATGGGGCCGAAGGTATAAAGCCGCTTGGTGTCTGCGAGGTTGCAATGACGGTGCACAACAATTCTGGTAAACTCCCTATTGAATATAATGATATTGAAATAGCGAGGCGTGTTTACAGGAGCGGAGAATCAGAATACTATTTAAATAAGACTCAGTGCCGTTTGAAAGATATTATGGACTTATTTATTGATACGGGCATGGGGGCCGATGCATACTCAGTTATTGAATTAAAAATGATTGAACAAATTCTTTCAGAAACGGCCGATGATCGTCGCAAAATGTTTGAAGAAGCCGCAGGAATCCATAAATACAGATCTCAAAGAAAGTCTACAATTAGAAAGTTTGAAATTACTAAGACTGATCTTGAGCGTGTTCAAGATATCATTGCTGAGGTTGAACAAAAAGTTCATCATCTAGAATTGCAGCTAAAAAGATTTAAGAGGCATGCCTCTCTAACTGAAACGCTAGAGATTAGAGATAAAGAACTCGCTTATGTCCAAATCCATCGTTTTCAATCGCTCATTCATCCTCTGAAGAAAAAAATTGAGGAATATCGTCATTTGCGAGAAAGTAAATCATCACAATCTTCAGTTCATGAACAAGAAATGAAAAACTTGCGCGATACTTACAAATCACAAGAATCTGAACTAAACGAATTGCAGGTTATAATGGATGAAATGAATGAAAGCAGAGAATCCATGCGTAATCGAATTTTAGTTTGCCAAGAGCAGGGACGTGGTGCCTTACTTACGATTGAGCGTTTAGAGAGGGAAAAGAGCTCAAATTTTGGCAAGATAGAGCACCTCAAGCAATTGAAACTTGATTTTGATAAAGAGATAACAGATTTGGAACCAGCTATTGATGAAAAACTCCAAATATATAAATCAAAGAAAGAAAAATTTGATGACATAGAAAAAAAATATCAACAGACCATAAATTATTTAGATAAAACTCAAAATGATCGATGGGAGCTTCAAAGAAAAATATCAGATGATAGGTCTATCTATGATAGGACTGTTGCATTGGTTGAGGATAGATCTTTAGAAATAAAAGAACTCCAAGGTATTATCATTGAACAGAAAGATAAAATTCAAAATCAGCTGAGAAGTAATACAGAGCTAGATAAGAAGAAAAAACTGGTATCCTCTGAATTGTCAGAAGTTGAGTTACTAATTGAGTCTTATGAGAAGACTTTAAGTGAATTTGATAATAAAAAAGTATCTATTTCGGAAGAACAATACAGTGTTAATGCAATGATAAATTCACTTGGAGGTCAAAGAGATTTTTATAGTGAATTGATTGAATCTAAAGAAGGTTTTCCTGAAGGAACGCGATTCGTTCTTGAGAATCCTAAAATCTTTAACGGAATCTTAGGTACCGTAGCCGATATGTTTCAGGTTGATGATGCCTATAGAGATGCATTAGAATCAGGATTAGGCGATTTATCTCATTGTCTGATTGCAACAGATAGGGTCTCTGCAATGAAGTCCCTAGAAATTGCTAATAAGAACAGCGCCGGAGACTTAACAGTTATTCCTTTAAAAGAGGCCTCAGAATTAACCTCAGACCTTAAGACAGTTCCTTTGGATGATAATATAATGGATCGGGCTTCTGACCTAGTAAAAACGAGCAAACAATTGAGACCACTTTGTGAATATCTATTAGGAAACTTATTAGTAGTGAAAGATCTGAATTTAGCTATTAAAAATAAAGGATTGCAGGGTTGGGATTTAGTTGATAAAGATGGGGCATATTCTGGAAATAACTTAATTCTGAAAAATCGTCAATTTTCAGAACATGGACACATGATTGGAAGGCAGGATAAGTTAAAAAATATTTCATCAGAACTAAAGGCATTGTCAAGTAAAAAGGAACAGCTAAAGAAGGCTCTAGAATCGGTTTTAAATGAAATAAATTCAACAAAAAAAGAACTGGATTCCCAGTCAATTGAACTAAATACTCTAAAAAATAACTACTCTGAATTAGAAGTTAATGTCATTCGTAATCAAATGCTGATCAAACAGTATGAAGAAAATCTTCATAACCATGTTGAGAGCAAGAAAAATGCAGAGTTAGAACTTTCACAATCAAACAAAGCATTATCATCCCTGAAGCCCATAATAGATAAAACAAATAAAGAATTAGATTCCTTTCAAAAAAAGGTAGATGAGGCAAACGCTGCGATGTTATCTGCCAGAGAAGAAAGAGATGAATTCCAAAACCTTTTACAGAATTTAAAAATTAAATTAATTGAACTTGAAGCAAGAAGAGATCAATTAAGATTTAAGAAAACCTCCGGAGAGGAAACAGCTGATGAGTTGGTGGCTAGACAAGAAAAAATTAATACAGAAGTTAGTGAATTACAGACAAAGCGCAATGAATTGGAGGCTGATAGCAAAGAAACTGAAAAAGAACTTGAATTGCTTAATGCAAAAATTCAAAAGCAAAGATCCATACTTGATCTCAAACAATCAGTATACCGTGAAACATATCAAAATATTGAAGAATTGCAGGCAAGAATATCATCTGAACAAAGCGACAGAGAGCAGATATTGGAAGATTTAAAAAATGCTGAAATAGAAGCCACAGAGACAGAACAAAAAATCAAAATCGTAGAAGAGCGAATAAGAGACAGATACGATAAAAGTATACCTAAAAATTTGGTAGTTGATTTTTCAGAAGAGCAACTAGAACTAGAAATAGCTAAGATTCAGCGTAGTTTAGAAAATATTGGTCCAGTAAATATGGCTGTGCAAGATGAGCACTCGGAAGAATTAGAAAGGTTACAACTATTATCAACTCAACGAGATGATTTACTCGAATCTGAGGAAAACCTCAGAGAAACAATTAGAAAAATAGATAAAGTAGCAAGAAAAAGATTCCAAGAAACGTTCGACCTCATAAAATCAAATTTTGAAAGCTTGTTTGAAATGTTTTTTGAAGGCGGTAACGCAACATTAAGACTGATGGGTGATCCCGATCCGCTTGAGGCAGATATCGCCATAGAGGCACAGCCACCAGGCAAACGGAATACATCCCTACGTTTATTATCTAGCGGTGAAAAAGCTCTAACTGCTATATCACTACTCTTTTCAATCTACCAGGTAAAACCAAGCCCATACTGTATATTGGATGAAGTCGATGCTCCTCTTGACGATGTAAACATACATAAGTTTACAAGGGTCTTAGGAAAATTTTGCGATGAAACGCAATTTATTATAGTAACACATAATAAACTTACAATGGAGATTGCTGACTATATGTATGGTGTTACTCAAGAGAAAAAAGGTATTTCAAAACTAGTATCTGTTCAATTTGATTGATATGATTGACCTTCCATTTCCAATAGACCAATGGGCTCGCCCCATAGTAATCATTATCATTGTCACCGTATTTGGATTTGCTTTCAAAATATTTATTCATTCACGGCTTCGAAGAGCAGCAGAACTTTCAAAATGGGAAGGGGATGATGTATTTATTTCGTCTATCGAATCTCAAATAGTGTTTTGGTTTTTTCTTCTTGGATCTTCTTTAGCATTTAAAGACGCACCTATCCCATTTCAATATTCTGCCTACGTTGGTAATGTATTTTATGTATTACTTGTAGGCTCTATTACACATGCATTAGCAAAACTTGTGGTTGGCTTTTTTAACCTTTGGTCTAAAAAACAAGGAAGCGGATTCCCATCTACGACCATATTTACCAATATTGTTTGGATCACTGTGTATGTGATCGGTCTTCTAATTATTTTAGATAATCTAAATATCTCTATTGCACCGATGCTGACTGCATTGGGTGTAGGTGGCCTTGCTGTTTCCCTAGCATTAAAAGACACCCTCTCTGACGTATTTGCAGGATTACATATTTTGCTTAGTAAAAAAGTTGAGCCAGGTGACTTTGTCAGCTTAGACTCTGGAGAAATGGGGTATATAAAAAATATTTCTTGGAGAAATACTAAAATGCTTGAGCGTTCAAATAATTTGATTCACATACCAAACACAAAGCTATCAACAGCAATAATCAAGAATTATGATAGTGGGGACCCTAGTTTTTCAGTAAAGATCCCACTTGGAGTTTCATATGATTCAGATTTGGACCACGTTAGTAAAGTTGTGATGGAGGTCGCCAATGAAATTCATGCTGAAATGGAACAAGTTGATAAAAACCATGAGCCATCATTTAAATTCAAACTTTTTGGAGAATCAAGCATTGATTTAGCTGTTTATTTTAGAGGCAATAAATATGGCGACCAGAATCCAATTATCCATGAATTCATTATGAAAATCCATAAACGTTTTTCAAAGGAAGGAATCACAATCCCCTATCCCGTAAGAACCATTATTCAGGAATCTGGGGAATAAATGAAGCTATGGATTATAATCGGCTCATTACTGGCTGCTTTGTCCGTTTCAGTGGGTGCCTTTGGTGCCCATGGCCTTAAATCTAAGGTTTCTGAAGCAGATCTTCAGATTTTTGAAACAGGAGTAAAGTATCAGATGTATCATGCATTGGGCCTTATACTCATTGGTTTCATTGGGTTTCATTACAGGCAAGACATGTTAACAATTCCTGCATATCTTTTGTTGACAGGTACATTTGTTTTCTCAGGAAGCCTCTACATATTAGTTCTTACAAATATAAGATGGTTTGGTGCAGTAACGCCTCTTGGGGGTATCTGTCTGGTTCTTGGCTGGATATTACTATCCTATAATATTTACAGATATTAGTTTTTGTGGGGAACCTGCCAGACCGTCATATCTCATTCTGGACAGGGGCCTCCTTAATAATTGCATCAATGATTGGAACAGGAGTGTTTACAAGTCTTGGTTTTCAATTATTAGAAATAAAATCAATATTTTCGCTTCTAATGTTATGGGTAATTGGAGGTGTGATCGCACTAGCCGGAGCTCTAACATATGCAGAGCTTGGAACCACATTTCCAAGATCAGGTGGTGAGTACCACCTTTTAAGTCGGTTGATGCATCCTTCAATTGGTTTTGCTGCAGGGATAGTTTCATCCACAGTGGGCTTTACAGCACCAGCTGTGCTTGCTGCAATGGCGCTTGGAAGCTACCTTAATCTTGTATTCACCTCTCTCAATCCTAATATGGTTGCTTACATAGTAATAATACTCACTCATTTATTACATATGATTAGTATAAAGTGGGGAACTATTTTTCAAGATTCATCAACTCTAGCTAAAGTTGGTCTCATAATCGTATTTATCATTTTCGGTCTATGTATTTCTGAGCCACAATCATTATTAGTAATGCCTGTAAAAACAGATTTTGCAATTATGATGAGCCCTAGTTTTGCTGTTAGTCTAGTCTGGGTATCCTATGCATATACTGGTTGGAATTCAACCATCTACGTCAGTGGGGAATTAATCAATCCAAAAATTAATATTTCAAAAGTAATGATCTATTCAACTGCTTTTGTCATGGTATTATACGTATTACTTAATTTTATCTTTTTATATTCAACACCTATTGAATCGATGGTTGGTCAGATTGACATAGGATACTTAGCAGGCGTACAAATTTTTGGAGATTTAGGTGGAAAAATCATGGGATTGGGAATCTCAGTCCTACTTCTTTCTACCGTAAGTAGCTATGTATATATTGGTCCTAGGATAATACAGACAATGGGTGAAGATCATTGGTTCTTAAGAAAATTAAAATATAAAAATTCTAACGATATACCAATTAATGCATTCTTTGTCCAATTGATTTTATCCATCTTATTCATTGCAACATCCTCATTTGAACAAGTATTAATGTATGCGGGTGTTACATTAATAATAACTACTACTTTAACTGTTATTTCTCTCTTCCTTTCAAGATATAATGAACAAGATATAAAAAGGCCATATAAAGTGATATTCTATCCATTTGTTCCTATCTTATATTTAATTGCGAACATCTGGATATTATATTTTTCATTTAAGGAATCAATGATGGAGTCAATGGTCGGTTTTAGTATTATAATTATTAGCATGATATCTTTTTTGATTTTAAATAGACAAGGTAATCTAGTATGAGCAGTCCTCAAATCTTAGATGGTGCCATGG
>CEOJ01057756.1_pt1 | contig 10651 bp, 8 predicted proteins | sample 530281 | NCBI WGS metagenome assembly CEOJ01 (sample SAMEA2619879, study PRJEB7988) | marine metagenome | isolation source: saline water (ENVO:00002010), including | reverse complement strand
GGTAAGATCTCTATTGACCAGATCCCAGCACTCAGACCTTTCCAAGTCTACACTGTTGCAGATCAAGCAGAAAGAACTTCTATTGAGGGAGCACTCGCTGGTGACATCGCAATCCAACAGGATACATCCACATCATTCATTCTAAACAACGACAACGATAGTCTATTCCTTGCTTTCCAACCAGATCCTGCACTATCTTTTACTATTGGTGATATCTTTACTGGTAGTGTATCGACAGGTTCTATTCAAGCAACTGAATATAGAACAGGTGTTGTTTACCAAATTAATATAACTGACGGTGGTTCTGGATATACAGTTCCACCAACAGTTACTTTCTCTGGTGGTAGTCCAGGTGCTGGTGCTGTAGCAGCAGATGCTACATGTACTATTGCTAATGGTACTGTTGTTACGGTAACTATCGAAACGTTTGGTGGTATTCAGGGTGGTAAAGGGTACACCACTGCTCCTACTGTAACATTCTCTGCTCCTCCTGGTGCAGGCACACAAGCACAAGGCACTGCTTTGATTGAAAGCAGATTGTATGGAGATATTGTCAATAATATCAAGATTGTTGATACAGATACGTTTGATGACAGTACAACACCTACTGCAAACACTATCAATATTAACAGAGTTATCAATACTTCTTCGTTTGATGCTAATAATTGGGTATCTCTGTCTTCTAACCAGATTGCTGCATCTGATATCACATCTGGTGTTATTGAAACTGATAGACTTGCAGCAGGTGGTGCTGCTAACTCCTTTACCTTCTTAAGAGGTGATTCCAACTTTGCTCTTGCGGTTCAGTCAATCAAAGGTGCTGAAACTAGATACTTTGCTCCACTAGCAGCACAATGTTCTACTGGATCATCACAGATGATCTTTACAACGAACTCTGATGTTCTAATCGGTCATGAAGTCAAACCTTCAATCAATGGAATCCCATCAAATACAAACATTAATGGTGTTGTTACTGCTGCTGGATTGACAACTGTTTCACTAAACAATCCAGTAACTCAAGATATTCCATTAGGAACTATCATTGAATTTGAACGTGGTGCTTCGCCAATTACATTTGAATCTACTTATACTGCTGGTGGTTTTATTGATGATGTTATTGTTGCTAATGGTGGTGGTGGATTTACAAACGGTCAATTTTTTGATGTCCCACTAACAGGTGGTACAGGAACTGGACTTAAAGCAAATATTATTGTTTCTGGCGGTACAGTTACAGAACTAACTGTTACCGATGGTGGTACTGGATATAACGCAGACTTTAGTATTGTTAATGCTCCCGTTCAAATTGGAACAGGATCAAACTTAGTTCTAGAAGCGAAAGTTTCTACTGTCAATAGACAGTATGCAAACGTTGCTGTTGACGTTCAGAGAGTTTCAGATCTAACAATTTCTGCTGACCTCTACGGCACAATTGGTGTTTCGAGATTTAAGAAGTCTCAATTCAAGATTGGTGAGGCAGGCAACGGTTCTATTGAACTCAGAACTGGTGCAAGCAGCGGTCTTGACGCTGACTTGCTAGATGGAGCACAAGGTGCGTTCTATACAGATGCAACAAACCTAAGTTCTGGTACTGTCAATCCAGATAGACTTGCTGGTACATATAACATCAGTATTTCTAACCAGTCTGGTAGTACAATTAGATTGCTTACTGGTACTAACAACCCAGCATCTTCTCAAGATCCAAACAGTTTCTCTCCTGGTATTGTTTCAAACACTATCTTCAATAGTGCTAATGGGTTAAGTGATGGTGGAACCAGAAACATGACTTTAACTCTGAGAAGTGGTGGTACTGGTTTTGATACTGGATTTGGTGGTACAAGACAACTTGCATTCACGGATAATGATAACATGTATCTCCGTGGATCTGGAACAGGTCAAACATCTTGGGGTTCTTGGGCGAAGATCTGGTCTTCTCTCAATGATGGTGTTGATTCTGGATTGGATGCTGACAGACTTGACAACAAACAAGGTGAGTGGTATCAAAATGCACTTAATATTAACTTTGGTACGATATCTACAGAAAGACTACCAAGATTTATTGAGTCTACGACAGTAAGAGATTCTCTAACAGTTAAATCTTTCTCTGGATTCCCAAGATATAAAATCTACTTCTCTGGAAAGATTCTTGATACTTCGGCAACTGGAGATTTCCGTCCTGGTGGACCTGCAATTAACTTGTATAATGCAAACGCACAAGGTGTTGGTAGTTTCCAAGTTGACAATGTTGTCACTAATGATGACCCATTAGATAACTTTAATGACTACACAATTCTAATTGGTAGTTTGACTTCTGGTAATTTTGTTGGAGCACTTACTGCAGGACAAGCTTCCAATAGAGTTGAGTTTGAAGACTTCTCTATTGTTGATGGAAACAATGTTGATGTTGGTAAGTTAGAAAGCGACAGCGGTACAGCACTGCTAAAACTAGGTAGAGTTGACGGTCAAGCATCCTCTCCTGCTATCTACTTCAGATCTTCTGTAGCAGTTCCTGGTTCTAACACTGACGCTCATAGGACCGCATCTATTATTGCTGCTGGTGGTAATGCAACTGCGAACTCAGGTACTCTGGATGTTGCTGTTGGTAATGCCGATTCATTCACTATCAACAATCAAAAGATTTGGAACGAAGGCAACGTAATCTTCAGAACTGCAAATGTAGCAGATTCTGCTGTTATTCGTGATAGTTCTGGCAACTTCTCTGCTGGAACAATTACAGCAAATATTACAGGTGCTTCTTCACTGAACGTCCTGAAAGCAGGCGATTCCATGACAGGTTCGCTAATCATTACTGGTGCTGGATCTAATCTATCTGTCTCTGGTAATGCTACTGTTACTGGAACTACAACATTAACTAATGACTTGAATGTTGATTCGGGTGTTTTATTCGTTGATGTTTCTGCTAACGAAGTTGGTATTAACGCTGGAGTTAACCCAAGAGCTACTCTAGATGTTGTCACCGCTTCTGGTCAAAGCATGATGGTTAGAAACCAGTATACAACATATACTGGTATCGCACTCAACAATTCAATCACAGCGGATGATTATAACATCCTTTCCAGTTCTGGTGATCAAAATCTTTATATCAACAGACCTTCCAGTCGTACTATTCATTTCCGCGAAAATAACAGCACTCAGATGCAACTGAATGCTGGTGGATACTTTGGTATTAACGGAGATCCTGGAACATATAGATTAAGCGTTGGTGGAACATCTAGATTTACCAGTTCTTTGACTCTGGAAAATACTTCTGCAGGTCAACTCAACTTCCATAACAACTCTGCCACCAGATACTGGAAAGTTGGTAGCAATACTCAGTCTAACAACTTCTTCACGTTTGAATCTTCTGATTCTGCAGGTAGCACCACATATACAGGATCTCCCGCTCTTGGAATTAGTGGTGTTAACAACGCTGTTACTATTAACACAACTTCTACATCTGGTATCGATCCTAATGATGGATCTACAGTTAGAAACTATAAGTTGAACGTTCAGGGTGACGTAAACATCAACGGTAAGTTGTTCCAAGACAACGGTGAGTTTGTTACTTCTAGATGGACTGAAGCATCTAATACTGCTGACATCTACAGATTGTCTAGAGTTGGTATCAACAAAGCAGATCCAACATACCAGTTACATGTTCTTGGTTCTGCCAATATTGAAGGTCAAGATTTTGTTAATGAGGCAAACAATAGAGTTCTATACGCTAATGGAATCAAGCAGTGGATTGATACTTATGGCACCTTCAAGACTAACAGAAACTTTGTTGATGAAAATATTACTGTACCAGCAGGATATAATGCAATGTCCGCAGGTCCAATCACGATAAATAATAATATTGTGATTACCATTGCTGACGGTGCAGCTTGGACTGTTGTTTGATAAATAACCACTAGGAGAATACCATATCCATGGCTTCAGAATTAAGAGTAGATCAACTTAAATATACTGGGGCTGGTTCAACAACCACCCCAAATGTTACCCTAAACACTGACGGTTCTGTAACTTTTGGTGGCGATATTGACATTGGCAATAATGATTTGTTAGTTAATGGTTCGCCATTCTCGACGTTACCAGAACAAATCCCAGTAGGTCAAGATGGCACTACTGCAGGTGCTGTACTAAAATCTGATGGTACAAATGCATATTGGGAAATCATCGTTAACTTTGAAGATGGTTTTTCAATTACTAGAGGTTATCCTGCTGCAGGATATCAAAGTTCTAGTTCTTGGAAAAACGTAAACAGACTACAACATTCTACGTTTACGATTACAAACCTTGGTGACCTTCTCACATACTCTGACGCATATACTGCAGGCGCTCAGAATACTAATATGAGAGGATATGTTTTCTGTACTGGTGATAACTGGAACACAAACAGTTCCAATGTTTCTACATTCAGTATGGTTACAGAAACTAATGCTGGAACTGCAACTGCCATGGCAACAGGTAGAAACAGAACCTCCATTATGAAGAGAGATTTTAAATATGCATATGTTTGTGGAGACAACGGAGATAATCCAGATAGATATGATTTAACAAACGATGGAGTAACCACTATCCCTGGTTCTGGTGGATCTGGTGGTAACAACCCAGCATGTGGTTATGGTGAAGATAATGGCATGTATAAGCAAAGTGGTAATGGATATTTGTTCCAGTTTGCTACGCAGTCATGGACTTCTTGGGGTTCTCCTCCAGGAACAGATGGAACTAACAAAACTGTTTCATCTAGAAAAGGATTCTCTTATTGGAACGAAGGTGGTGGTTATCAAACCAACGCTGCTATGACGAGAAGAGACACTGCTTCTGGTTCTAACCTTCAATCTGTTGGTAAACCAGGAACTACTGGAGAAGAAACTTTCCACACAGGTATGGATTATGGTTTTATGAACGGCATGTATAATGGCGCTCAGAACAATACGGGGGGATCATTCAACTATTCTACCCATAGTTTTACATTTAGCTCCTCACTAAATTCACAGGGACCAGGCGGTAGAGCTTCTGGTGCTGCTATTGAGTATGGAACTCTAGCAAACGGATATACAGGAGTCTAAGTAAATGAAAAAGTATTTTATCTGCAAAAGTACATTCGACGCTTCAACGTTAAGGTCGTTTGAACCAATCAATAATATTCTTGATTGGAATTGTTTTTCTGTGGATGAGGGAGAGGTTGCCGCTCTTCCTGGGTATGCCGTAGAAGTAGGAAAGGAAATGGCAATCTTTGGTACTAGAGGTTGGGGTGATATCCGCTCTACTATCAAAATTTCTGCTGCTGATGCAGCACTAAACTCAGAATTTGATAATCTTTCTTACACTGATTTTGCTACATCTGCAAAGGTAGCAATTCCTATGACAGAAACAAGATACAATACTGTCATGAGAACAATGAAGTTGTTTGCTAAAGTTATTATCGAAGATACTTTCAACAAAAGATTTGAAGCACTAGATGAAGGTGTGTCTTCTTTAGAGAAGAAGAACTGGGAGTATCTAGTATCTGATATTGATAACGATACCGACTTTATTTTATCTGATCTCGCAGATGCTAAAGGTGTTAGTGTAGATCAATTAAAAACATCTGTTTCTGAAAAAAGATCTTTTTACAAAACAGCATCAAAAGATTTGTTTGTTGCTATGAATTCTTTGAAAAAAGAATTCTATAATTGCACTACAATTAGGCAACTAAATAGACTATATGAGGATAAGATGGGAATTCCAATGCCATACGAACAGGCAAAGGAAGAGAGTAGAATTGACGAAAAAACCAAATCGCAGTTACCCGTTGCTCCTGGTATCAAGTTCTAAGTTATTATTTGATTCATCATGGTTACAACCGAAGAAATTTTTCAACTTGCCAAGAAGGTTGCTATTGGCATGTCAAAAAATCAGATTGATGACTTTGTAATTAAGTCACATGTTACTGGAGATAGGCAACTAAAGCAAGTTATGCTTGAGATCGAAAATCGATTGCATAACTTCGAGAAGATGAAGATTGGCAAGAGAAAGAGTGTTCTTGCTGTTAAAATTGCTGAAGATAGATTAACTAATGCTTCTAATAATTTTGAAAAAGAAGAGGCAGAGATTGAGGTAGATGACGCCAAGTTAGACTTGGAGATGTGGGAGAGAAGAATAAATCAACTTCAATATGAGTTAAATGTTTTTGTAGATCACATCCAAGAACATATTGAAACTATTGAAGAATTAGAAACTGCTTCTGAGTGGAACGAGGAAGAAGAAAGAAAGTATTGGATTGCTAGGATGGGTAAACAAGCTGCCCTAGATCTGATGGCAAATGGTAGAGTGGGTACAGGTAACCTTGACTCTATTGCTATGATGAAGCAGGAAGATCAAATTGCTATCTTAGACGTTGCTTCTCAGTATTCATGTCTCATGAAACTTTCCATGGATAAGATTACAGGAAGAACAGAAAAATACTTTAAGGCATATGCAGAGTCTCCCGATGTAGACATTCCTACATTCCATGGAATTGAGGAAACAATGAACGTGCCTCTACTAGATCAAATTAAGGATGAAATCAATGCGAAGTATCTTCAGTCTACCGATCAATCCGAAGAGTGATTGGAAGTTTACACAAGATCACTTTATTCCTTTTCTAAAGAAGAATAAAGATCTGATTTATGATTTGTATTTCACCTGTCGTATCGAACCATTCGGTCAAGATGCGATGGGAGATATCTTTGTCAAAGATCCTGTAAGAGGAACTACCATCAATGCACTGTGGATTGCAGAGCAAACTGGTATTCCCCTTTCTGCTACCTTCAATAATATGTGGGTCAGACCAGATCAAAAGAATCTGGATTTGTGGATCGAGAATTTCAAACCACTGTATGACAAAGGTATTCGTATTGTAACTCTGCCACATACAACGTGGGTGTCTACAGGTCAGATTCAGAAAGAGTTTCCCGAACTGTATATCAAGAATACTATTCTGCGTGAGGTTACTAGACCTAATGAAGTAGTTGCTGCAGCGCAAGCAGGATTTCACTATGTCAATCTAGATAGAGATTTGATGCGTGATAGGGAGCAACTAGAACGTATCATGGATGCTAAAGAATACTGTGCCTCTATTGGCAAACCAGTAAAACTTTCACTGCTTGCTAATGAAGGATGCTGGGGCGGTTGTCCTATCATGCCAGAGCATTACCAGTTTAACTGCACTAGAACTGGTGATGGTCCACAGTATTTTAATGATGCTATTAGTAGAGTGTCTTGTTCTACATGGCAGTATGAGGATGCTGCTGTGTCACTCAAGGCAGCAAACATTCCACCTTGGAGAGAAGACTGGCAAGAGTTTCTTGATCTAGGTATTGATGTATTCAAGATGCATGGACGTGAGAGTATGATGCGTCTGAAAGAGTCTATGGATATCATTGAGAGATGGGACAGAGAAGAAGACTTACTCTTCCCACAACTTGATCCATACATGGAAGATCTTGATATGAAGGATCGTCCTATTGATATCTGGAGAGACAAGATCAAAACATGTAAGTTTGATTGCTGGGATTGTAATTATTGCGAGTCTGTTGTTGACGCACACCTCAAGAAACAAGATCGTGAGTTGCACCCATACATCCAGAGGTGTCTAGATTCTGTTGACAAGGCAACAAAGAAAGAATCTAAGTTTCATCATGACATCGAAGGTCTGTCATCTGATACTGTCAGACACTTCCTCAACAATATTTGTTCGTATGATAACACCAAGTATCTAGAAGTTGGTGTATACAATGGAAGTACATTCTGTGCTGCTATTCAAGGTAATGATATTACAGCATATGCTGCAGATCATTGGGAAGACAAAAACATTCGACCCGTCAGAGATGACATCGAATGGTCTGGTGAGGAAGGATCTATTGAAACATTCATTGAGAATGTCAAGACTACATGGACTGATAACAGCAACATCGCTATTCTGAATGGTGATATTCGTGTAGCTACTGAAGAGAACTTAGACAAGAAAGTCAACACCATCTTTTATGATGCAGACCACGATGGATCCGTTCAGAAGTCTTGTTTAAATCATATTCTTAATTACACAGAAGATGAGTTTATCCTTATTGTAGACGATGCAAATTTTAAAGATGTGGTAGAATCTGCAAAGGAGTTTGCATCCGAAAATAAACTAGACATTTTGTATGAGAGAATTATTCTTACAGATGAGTTGGAAGACTCAAATTCTTGGTGGAATGGTATTGTGATTTTTGTATTAAAGAAATGAAATTATTTCCACTGTTTCCAACACAAGTCATAGCACATGACTTAGAAAATTATTCTGATTATAGAAACAAACTGGTTAGATATTGCTATCAAGATCAAAAAGATTCTGATGGTGTTAAAATATCTAACATAGGTGGTTGGCAATCAGAACATAAACAGATTGATTTGCTTAGTGATATTTACGAAGAGTTGTCTGCATCTCTATCGACTTATCTAAGCACTCAGTTTGCCTTTAGTATGCCATGGGTTAATATTAATCCTCCTGGCACATCTAATGAAAGGCATACTCATCCTGGTTCTGATTTGTCTGTTGTGATGTATGTTAAGGTGCCAGAAAATTCTGGTGCTATTGAGATGACTAATCCAGCATACATTGAATCATTCAATTTGCTATCTTCCGTAAGACCAGAAGCAAACCTTGCACCATCAATTGCTATCACACCTTTAGAGGGCAGAGTTTTAATTTTTCCATCTAATATTCTTCATAGGGTGTTGGAGAATGAATCTGATGATGACCGTATTAGTATCTCTTGGAATGTAAAAATATTATGATTGAAACACTAGACTTGTTTCCAAATGCATTAGGTAGAGTTGTCTATGAAAACGCTGCTGAGACAAAAGAAACCATCGTAAACATGATGGAAAATGCTGAGATGGAATCTAATGCTAAAGATCCGTCATTATATCATTTCCAGAATGACACTGACAAATCTTTCTTGCACAACGAAGAACTTAAAGAGTTTAAAGAGTGGATGGAAAAAACATGCACTGAATTTGTAAGAGGAACTCTTGGATATAATATTGGTGAGATGATTATTACCGATAGTTGGTTGAATTTATGTGATAAAGGTGGAGGACAATATCCACACTTCCATGGAAATGCATATATCTCTGGAACTTATTATGTAAATTTTAAACAAGGACATGCTCCCTTGTGTTTTAGACATCCAGAGAATTCAACACATTCTCATTTTCCCACAATTACTTTGCAGTCGGATAAATCTAATCCAAATAAGTATAACTCTGATGTCTTTATTTTTCCAGAAGAAGGTGAGTTGGTAATGTGGCAATCAAATCTAACTCATGGATATACTGACAATCAACTAGATGGTCGTATTTCTATCTCTATGAACTTTATGCCATCTGTTGTAGCTAATGATAAATACTCTTATAGAGTTGTTCCATTGGTTTAAATGTCCCAATTAAATGTAGGTAAAATTATCACTAGTGATATTTCTATCAGCAATGCTGCTGGTGGATTGTCTGTTCCTATGGGGACAACAGCACAAAGACCAGCAACTCCAACTGCTGGTACTATGAGATGGAATACTGATACCGATACTTTAGAATTTTATAATGGAGAGCAGTGGGATGTTCTTGCCAGTGCTGGTGGTGCAGATCCTGGTGGTGGTGCTGGATTTAGTATCGCACAAGGTGCCGATGGTTCTAACGTTATTGGATTTACCAATAACAGCATGACGCAGTATAAGTTGAATAACTCTAACCAAGGTGCATCAGATAGTGGCACTGCTCTTTCATATAACTCTGGTTGTGGTAGTTTTGCTTATCATGACGGTCACCAAGTTCCTGCATGGTGGCCTATGTATCATGTCATTAAAGTTACCAATGACGAAAAAGGAAAAGTTCTAAATTCATGTGATTGGTATACTCACGTCAATGCAGTTGGAAACGTAGATTTCTTTGGCAGCAATCAAGATATCACTGGTGCTAACTACACAACAGAAGCTCTATGGACTCATTTGGGTAGAGCACACTTTGGTGGTTCTGGTGGTGGCGGTAGCGACTGTACTGTATATACTAGAAGCTTCAATCCCAATAGTTATGGATATAAATGGTACATGCTAAAAGGCGTTGATAATAGCAGTTCCCCTGTAGCTTATCCTGGTGTCGGTTCTCAGGGTGGTTGGGCTATGTATAGAATGAGGTTAAACAAAATCTAATAAATAATCTTACACACTATTTTTTGTGATTACTATGGATCCCGCAACACTTAAGAAAAACTTTGAAGAGCAAATCGAGTCAACCGAAAAGCAAATCAAAGAATTAGAAGAAAACCTTGCTAAGGCAAAGGAATATAAAATTAAACTATCTGGTGGTTTGGAAACTCTAGGACTTCTAGAGCAAGAACCAGCAGAACCAACAGTAGAAGAAACCCCTGCTGAATAAATACTAAATCCCTTCTTCCTAAATAGGTAAGAAGGGATTTTTTGTGTGTAATGGCATCTCCAAGTTCTAGAGCTGATCTTATCACTTACTGTAAGAGGCAGCTTGGTGAGCCTGTCCTCCAAGTTAATATTGACGACGAGCAGGTCAATAATGTTATTGATGACACGTTCCAGTTCTTTCAGGAGAACTGCTATAACGGCATGGAGAGATGCTATCT
>CEOJ01007377.1_pt1 | contig 10684 bp, 10 predicted proteins | sample 530281 | NCBI WGS metagenome assembly CEOJ01 (sample SAMEA2619879, study PRJEB7988) | marine metagenome | isolation source: saline water (ENVO:00002010), including | reverse complement strand
AGAACAACAAATGCTGCAAATAAAACTGGATTGTCGGATAGCTTAGTTATAGCCTTCTTTGGAGGCTCAATAATGGGGCTTACTGTCGCAGCGATGGGGCTTTTAGGTCTAGGTGTATTGTACTTTCTATATGGGGGCGATAAAGAAACAGCCTCAGTTATACATGGTTTTGGGATGGGAGCATCCACTGTTGCTCTATTTTCGAGAGTAGGTGGTGGCATTTTCACAAAATCTGCTGATGTTGGTGCAGATTTAGTTGGTAAAGTGGAAGCAGGAATACCTGAGGATGATCCCCGCAATCCAGGAGTGATTGCTGATAATGTTGGTGATAATGTTGGTGATGTTGCTGGAATGGGGTCAGATATTTTTGAGTCATATTGTGGTTCGATTATTGCTACAATTGCTATTGCATCAACACTAAGTTTAACAATCATCGATACTCTGGGCCCACAAGAATCGCTAATGTTTCTTCCTTTAGCGCTTGCATCTCTCGGTTTAATTTGCTCAATCGCAGGAATACTAATTGTTAAAATTCTTGCAAAAAGTACATCAACAGAAAAAATAAGTAGCGCACTTAGAGGTGGTACATTTTCAGCAGCAATAATATTTATTATTACCTCCTATATCTTGATAAACTTATTGAACTTAAATTCAAACATTTGGCTGGCAGTTCTATCTGGCGCAGTTGGTGGTGTAATAATAGGATTAGTAACTGAATACTACACAGGCAGCGCACCTGTTCGTAAAATTGCAAGTCAAGGTAAAACAGGATCTGCAACCGTCATCACAACAGGCTTCGCAACAGGTCTTGAGTCGGTAGTCGTTCCCATAATTGCAATTGCTTTCATTATTTTTATTTCGAATGAATTTGCTAATTTGTATGGAGTTGGCATAGCGGCAGTTGGCATGCTAGCTACTGTGGGTATAACAATGGCAATAGATGCATACGGACCTGTCGCAGATAACGCAGGCGGGATTGCTGAGATGGCTGGTCTTGGTGAAGGTACGAGAAAAATAACAGATAGTCTAGATGAAGTTGGAAATACTACTGCAGCTATTGGCAAAGGTTTTGCAATCGGAGCAGCAGCACTAGCTGCGCTTGCAATTATCACTGCTTTTGTTCAAGAAGTAAATCATGGGAGAGAAATACCAATAAAATTACTACTTACTGATACCAATGTTCTAATAGGTTTATTTATTGGAGGGATGATTCCTTTTCTTGTTGCTTCATTAACAATTACAGCAGTGGGTGATGCTGCTTTTGAGATGATTACAGAAATTCGTCGACAATTTAAAGAGATTCCGGGATTGCTTGAAGGCACAGGAAAACCAGATAATGGACGCTGTGTAGAAATAGCAACGACAGCTGCGTTAAAAAGAATGGTGCTCCCTGGAGCAATAGCAATCTTTGCACCAGTAGTTATTGGTTTTAGCTTTGGTGCAGAAATGCTTGGTGGCTTACTTGGTGGAGGTTTACTGAGTTGTGTATTACTTGCTCTGACAATGTCTAATGCTGGTGGGGCATGGGATAATGCAAAAAAATATGTCGAACAAGGTAATTTGGGTGGAAAAGGTTCAGAAACTCATAAAGCTACAGTTGTGGGTGATACCGTTGGTGATCCATTAAAAGATACTTCTGGACCTTCCATGAATATTTTAATTAATGTAATGGCAATTGTGAGTTTGGTGATTGCTCCGCTATTGTAAATAAGGAGGAAAGATGAAAATTCTATTTTTAGGTGCGCCTGGTTGTGGTAAAGGAACACAATCAAAAAAAATTATAAAAAAATATAATATACCGCAGATATCTACTGGTGATTTACTTCGAGAGGAAATTAAATCTGGAAGCGCAATAGGCGAAGAAATTAAAAACATAATGTCGACTGGACAGTTTGTAAATGATGATTTAGTTGTTTCATTAGTTTCGAAAAAAATAGATTCTCAGGAGTGTGAAAATGGTTTTATTTTAGATGGTTTTCCTAGAAATATTAGTCAAGCCAACAATTTGGACAGAATGTTTGAAGAAAAAAATCTCTGTCTTGATCATGTAATATTAATTGATGTCCCTGATGAAGATTTAGTTGCGAGATGCACGGGTAGACTACTTTGTGATACTTGTGATTATATTGGAAATACAGATAAGGGAGAAAAAGTTGGTGATAAGTGTCCGGTAGCCGAGGGGACGCTATATCAGAGAGATGATGATAAAGAGGAAACTGTGAGAAATAGATTGAAAGTTTATCATGAACAAACATCTCCAATAATCGATTTCTATGAAAAAAAAGGGATTTTAAAGAAATTCGTTGGTGGTAATGACCCTGACGCTTTAGCCACTAAAATTGAAGCTGTACTAATTGCTTAGCTACACAATGTTAAAATAGCCATAATTCTGATAATATTTATCATTGAGTATTATTATCGAGTTATACATGTATCTAAAACATCTAAAATTTCTTGTTATATCAGCTATGATTATATCAAATCATGCTAATGCTGACTTGCTATCATCATTTAAATTGCCTGAGAAACCCTTATTAGAATTCTTGGAAAATGGGCCAAGTTGGATGCCTAAACCATATAAAATCCCTTTTGATCAAGGGCATTTGATTGAAAAAAACAAAATTGAGCAACTAAGAGCTGGTCTTACAAAAGAGCAAATTATATTTTTGTTAGGTACTCCGTCGATTACAGATGTCTTCCATCAAGATAGATGGGATTATGTATATTTCGATCGTGTAAAAGGAAAATTTTCAGAGCCTAAAACACTTACAATATTTTTTGCTAATGAAATTGTCAGAGAGATTTATAGTCAGGACGTCTTAATTGCAAAAAAAGATAAGGAACTTGATTTAGAATCCTTAAACACAACACCATCAAGAAATACTGATGCGTCTGAAATAGTTGAAACTGAAATTATCATTTCAAGAAGGGAGGATTTTTTAACAGCACGAGTTGATAAAAACCTTCCGGTTTGTATTGATGATGAATTTGAAAGTTATCAAAATCAAAAGACGCTTGTTCAAGCTGATGACGATACTCTAGAAGTCAGATCAGATGAACAAAATCAGGATGAAGATGGAATATTTTTCGCCTCGGGTAATGTTGAAATAGAGCGTGCCAACGATTTGGTGAAATCTGATCGAGCACAATTTAATGCAGATACAGGTGTTCTTCAAACAGAGGGAAATGTTAAATATCTAACAGAAGATTTGACGCTCTACGCTGAAGAGGGTGGATATAATAGCCAGAATGATACTGTATCTTTTTCAGATACAACTTACTATTTCCCTGGTCAAGATCAACCTGGAAAAGGAAAAGCCAAAGATTTGTTCATAGATGACGAAGGCTTGATTTATTTGACACCAAGCAGCTACACGACCTGCAGTATTAACTATCCTGACTGGGAATTATCTTCTTCTAAAACTATACTTTATCGAGATGATGATAGGGGTCATGCATATAATATATTCTTAAAATATAAAAACGTTCCTGTACTATACTCTCCATTTATCAGCTTTCCACTAAGCAAAGAGAGGCATAGTGGCTTTCTTTTACCCTCTATAGGTAGTTCAGGTGAAAGTGGATCAGTTATATCTACTCCTTACTATTTCAACTTAGCAGAAAATTTTGATATGACATTAACGCCAACAAATTTCTCAGGACGAGGACTTATGATAGAGGGGGAATTTCGTCACAAATCAAAAAGGACTAACACAGAATTCGAATTTGCAAATCTTGATAAAGATGATATATACGGAAAAAATCGTCATGCTTATTTTTTGAGAGATAACAGAATCTTTTCAGATAATCTTAAAAGAGATGGTGATAGATGGCTTGGAACACAAATGTCATCCTCAATAAATATTGGTGGTATCTCTGATTTAAACTACTTTGATGATTTTGGAAATACAGTGTCAAGAGTTGGAAGAACACATATAACCAGAAACATAAATTTTAATAGAATTGATTATACTAAATATGGTTCTATGTCTACCTCCATCAGCGCTACTGATTTTCAACTTGCTAAAACAGATCTCACTGAACAATATAGTGTGTTACCTAGAATAAAATTTAATTATACAAGTCCTCGAATGAATAATTCTCTTAACTATCATTTTAATAGTGAAGTTGCTGTGTTTGATCACACTTATCCTACTAAAGTTACGGGTACTAGATCTGTATTTTATCCGTCACTTTCGTATCCCATATCAAAATCAGGCTGGGAGATGGTATCTAAAGTTGGTATCAAACACAGAGATTATAGATTATCTCTAAATAGTTCGGGCAAGACCAGAAAAGAGATAAGCTCTACTACACCGATTATTAGCATGAGAGGCAGATTGATCTTTGAAAAAATTACCCAGAATAATCTACTTCAAACGCTTGAACCAGAAGCTTATTTTTTGTACGTCCCAGCCTCTAATCAAGATGATATTCCAATATTTGATAGTGGAGATGTCGATTTTAAGTATAATTTATTCTCTGAAAATAAATTCTACGGTCACGACAGATTAAATGATGCAAAACAAATGACGCTAGCATTATCATCCAGTCTCATAAGCACGAATACAGGTAATGAATATCTCAGAGGAACTATTGGGCAAATTTTTTATTTTGATGACAGATCTGTACATCTTGATAACAGCAATACAGTTCACTCAGATTCTTCTAATTTAATGGGGCTAGTCAATGCTAAGTTTGGAGATTATTGGAGAATGTCTGCCTACGCAGAATATGATCCACATAATAACTATGGTGAAAAAAATCAAATCAGATTTTCTTATAAACGACCATATGGAAAACAGAACAAGATATTCAACACCAGCTACAGATTTGCAAGAGGAACTCAAGAAGAAATTGATGTATCGGGTGTATTACCTATAAATAGCAGGACATCACTGATAGGTAAAATTAACTACTCATTTAATAACAGAAGAAGTAACTCAGAGGATGTCCTTGAACGAATGATAGGAGTCGAATATGAAAGCTGTTGTTATGGAATAAAATTTGTCTTGAGAGAATATTGGAATGGCACAAAATCGGACGATGTGGTTTACTTTGAGTTTTTACCAAAAGGGATAGCAACATCAAACAACACAACTGCTGAACTACTGAGAGAGGGTATACTTGGTTATCAAGACAAGTTTGACTACTAATTATGATTAGAAAAATCTTTATATTATCTATCACGCTATTAGTGTCCTGTTTAGGATATGGAGAAGAATACAAAGACAGAATCATAGCCGTGGTAAATGATAAAGTCATCTTGCAATCTGAGGTGCAAAATGCAATCGATAACTTAACGCAGGATGAAATTACAAAAGAATTTTCTACGCTAAATGAAAGGGATATAATTAAAAAAGTTGTAGATAAATTAATTAATAAAAGCCTTCTTATACAAGCTGCTGATAGGTTTGGAATCAGTATCTCAGATATAGCTCTGGAAAAAAACATTCTTGATTTGGCTGCTAAAGAAAATCTTACAATTAATGAATTCAGGGAAAAAATTATAAAAAGTGGTATCAAGTATGATGTATTTGTATCTGAAATAAGAGACAAAATGACTGTGGAAGCACTTTTCATATCTCAGTTTTATACAAGAATGAATGTGACCGAAGAGGAGGTTGATAATTTTATTAGGAGAGAAAACATAGATGAATATGGACAGCTAGAATTTGATTTGATTGAACTAGTTATCGAGGACGAGGAAAAAATAATAGCAAGTGAAACAATTGAAGAAATTTACAATTTCTCTAAGGAAAATACTTTTTTAAGCGCTAGAGATAATTTCAGTAATTTTAAAATTAGCGTAAGAAACATAGGTGTTGTTAAGAAAAATGAATTACCCAATCTTTTTGTAGAAGCTTTATCAGATAAAAAAGATGGTGAAATTACTGATATTATAATGAGTTCTAGAGGATATCATATTCTTAAAGTTGTCTCTGTTTCAAATAAAGCATCGACAATGGTAGATGAATATAAAGTTAGGCATATTCTTATTAAACCAAATCCTATGAAAAGCGATAAAGATATAAAAAATCAATTATTTGAGATGCGTAATACCATAAAGAACATTGATGATTTTTCAGACATCGCTAAAAAGTATTCTGAAGACAATGCCTCGGCGATAAGAGGCGGTGATTTAAATTGGCAAAGATCAAAAAATTTAGTCCCTGAATTTTCAGATGTTATGAAAAAAACACCTATAGGAACTATAAGCGATCCTTTTGTCTCACAATTTGGTTGGCATATTCTTTTCCTTGAAAATAAAAGGACCGTAGATGATGCGAGGTCTGTAATTAGAAACAATGTTGCACAAGCAATCAGAGTTAATAAAGCAAAACGTGAAAGAGATGACTGGATGGCAAAGCTAAAAGATCAGGCTTATATTAATATCAAGGAATTTTAAATTGAAAAAAATTGTAGTGACATTAGGAGAGCCAGCAGGTATTGGACCAGATCTTGGAGTGCTTCTCTCTCAAAAAAAACTCTCTAAAAATATTATTTTCATTGCTGACCCTTTGCTCATATATCAAAGTGCAGATAAATTAAACAAAAAAGTTGACTTAAACGTGATGCACAACATCTCATCGAAGACTTATTCTAATAAGAATTTAATAAACATACTTCCTGTAAAACTTAATGTGAAAAATAAACCTGGTATGATGAATCATAAAAACTCAGAGTATGTTATCAACTCCATTAGACTAGCTGCAAATTTATGTCTTGAGAAAGAAGCTTCGGCTATGGTTACTGGTCCTATTAGTAAATCTATCCTTAATAAAGCAGGATATAAAATCTCAGGTCACACAGAATTTCTTGCTGATATATGCAAGAAAAAATCGCTGATGCTTCTGATGAATAAGAAAATAAAAGTTGCACTGCATACAACACATCTTCCAATTCAAAGCGTTACCAAAGAAATAACTAAGACAAAATTGAAGAAAACTATTTCTCTTCTTAATGAGGAAATGAAAACAAAGTTTGCTATTTCGAAACCTAAAATACTAGTCACTGGACTTAATCCTCATGCTGGTGAAGATGGTTTATTGGGACTGCAAGATAGTAAAATTATTGCACCTGTGATAAAAGACTTTCAGAAAAAAAATGTCTGCGTTGATGGACCGGTGGCGGCAGATACAGCCTTTTTGAGAAAAAATATCGCTAAGTATGATGTAATCTTGACGATGTATCATGATCAAGGGCTCCCAGTTATTAAATTTGATAATTTTAAAACAACCGTAAATGTTACGCTTGGACTTCCTATTGTGAGGGTTTCGGTTGATCATGGTACTGCACTAGATCTTGTTGGAACAGGAAAAATTGATACATCAAGTTTTGAGCAAGCCATTAAAGTTGCAAAAAAACTCTGTAATGCATAAACATAAAAAAAAATTAGGTCAGCATTTCATTCATGATAAGAACCTTATAAATAAAATTATCCGTTATATAGCTCCAATATCCTCTGATGAGATTATTGAGATTGGGCCCGGCGATGGAGCGCTGAGTTATGTTATTTCTAAAGATGTAAAAAAACTCATTCTCATAGAAAAAGATATGGATCTAATTAGTGAATTAAAAAATGGTTTTAAGAATGCCAATAATGTAGTTGTTAAGAATGAGGATATTCTTAAAATTGATTTATCAAAAATTGTAAAATCTAAAATTAGAATTATTGGAAACCTACCCTATAATATCTCTACTGAAATTTTGTTTAAGTTACTTGAAATATCAAATAATGTGAACGATATGTACTTCATGCTACAAAAAGAAGTAGTAGATAGAATTATCGCTAAGCCAAATTCAAAAATATACGGCAGATTAAGTGTCATGATTCAAGTTTATTATAATGCTAAGAAGCTTTTTGATATATCTCCGGATGTTTTTGTTCCTAAACCTAAAGTTTTTTCATCATATATTAGACTCGAACCAAAACAGGACGTATTCATAAATTTAACACATGAGGCTAATTTTAAGAGAATTGTTAATGCGGCATTTGCAACAAGAAGAAAAATGCTAAAATCTTCACTAAAAAACTTGTTGAATTCTGATCTGTTAAATAAACTCGGCATTAAAACAGATGATAGAGCTGAAAATATAACTCCGGAAACCTTTCACAATTTAGCGCGTCATGTATAAGAGAATTATTATATTTTCAACATTAATTTTTTCATTAGTAGGTTATATAAATTTTTTCGAGTGGTATTTAAGTGACATCAAAATATTTGTTGAAGATGCCTTAGTACTCTCTTTGTATGCAAGCATACCTACTTATATTGTTATAATACTTATTCACATATTCTACTATCCAACTAATAAAGATGATCATGCTAGTGTAATAACTTTTCCGCCTATTATTTGGTTATTCTCGATAAATACCGGTTTGAGCATTGCAGCTTTAAATATGTATTATTATCAGTTGTATCAGATACCGAGATTTTTAGATTTTTTACGAACTTCAGAAATTGGGTTGTTCTTTTTATTTTTAGCAATATCTTTAATTGTTCCTGCAATAAAAAAATTTAATAGTCAACATGAAGATCCTAACCCAACATCACCCTCAACTTTGGTTATTAAAAGTGGTATCTATAAATACTCCAGAAACCCAATGTATCTGGGTTTGATTTTTTTGCAGCTATCATTGGGAATATTATTAAGCATGGTGCATATTATGCTTATGTGTATCTTCACTTACATAATCTTTAAATATTATGTAATCAAACCCGAGGAAAAGTATTTATCATCAAAATTTGGCGATGATTACAATGAGTATAAATCCAAGGTCAGAAGATGGATATAATATATTGATTTATCTGATGTATGATAGATAATATCCACTTATGGATGATTTCTTATTAGATTTGTTGGTATGCCCGAAGTCTGGGGGAAAACTAGTTTACGACAAAAATGCGAATGAATTAATATGCAGGGAATCTAAACTAGCATACCCAATAAAAGACGGCATCCCGATTATGTTGATAGAATCTGCTAGAAAATTAAAGGAGACTGAATAATGAAAATCAAAAATGGAATAAAAATAAAAGATTTTCCATTGGTTTCAACTGATGAAAAAAAATCTAAACTTAAAGACTATCTGGGCAAAAACCTTATATTATATTTTTATCCTAAAGATCTCACTCCAGGATGCACTTCAGAAAGTATAGAGTTTAATGAAAATCTAACAAAAATTAGACGCCTAGGGTGGGATGTAGTTGGCATCTCAAGAGATTCAATAAAATCACATCACAAATTTATAGAAAAACACAACTTCAAATTCTCACTGATATCTGATGAAAATGAAAAAATATGTAAATTATTTGACGTGATAAAAGAAAAGAGTCTTTACGGACGAAAGTACATGGGTGTTGACAGAAGCACATTTCTTATCAGTAAGAAATTTGAAGTTAAAGGATTCTGGACAAATGTAAAAGTTAAAGGACATGTAGAAGAGGTAATAGATACCATAAAAAGTATTAAATAATTATGAACAGCATTATGATTTATATCTCATTGTCTGGAGTTATTTTATTATTAATTATAATAAGACTTTTAAATAAACAGATTGATAGTCAGAAACAAATTATAAAACTCTTATCATCAGTTAAACCTGAAGAAAATAGTATCAAGGAAGATAGAAAAGCTCCAATGCCATCTGACGAAATTGAAAGAATTAAGGCAGACGTGATGAAATCTGGAGGTTATAAGCCGTAATGGATAATATCTTCTTAAAGATAATTAACAGAGAAATACCAGCAGACATTATTTATGAAGATGAAATTTCAATAGCATTTAATGATATAAGTCCTCAAGCACCAACACACATACTCGTTATACCAAAAAAGGAAATACAAAAAATTAGCGAAGCAGATAAAAGCGATAAAGAGTTATTAGGTCATTTATTACTAGTTGCGAAAAAGATTACGGATGAAAATGATATTAAAGACTTTAGATTGGTTATCAACAATGGCGCTGAAGCTGGACAAACAGTCTTCCACCTTCATATTCATATTTTGGCTGGGAGAGCATTCGGGTGGCCGCCAGGATAACTATTTTTTGAAAAAACCAAAAATCTTACTCATCAGATCTGAAAATGGATTCACCCTTAACTTTTCAGATTCAACCGCAATTTCATCAATACACTTCACAGATCTAGCAGGGTATGGTCCGTTCGCAGTTTCCTCATATAGTGCAATCATATCAAAACCTTCCTCTAGAGTATGTCCTATCTCAAAATTTTCCTCGCGAGATTGAACTTGACCTTTCATCAGAGTAGGCATCAACGCGAGATATATCGGCTCACAATTTTTAGATTTTGCTCTATCGACAATTTTTTCATCTACTATCACCTTTGAGTCCAATTCAATCATTGCATAATCGCAAGCATTAAAGAAATCGTCTAGATCTTCTGTAGTCTCTCCATTATTTACTCTTACACATATCTTAACGCTATCTGGTAATTTTGGTTTAATTTGTTTTAATTGGTCCACTCCTAATTTTTTATTGAAAGCTGCTATATCTGGTTTCATTGAATTAATAAAGTTTAAATATGATTCCAGATTAAGAGACATGTCGTCGCTGTCAACGTAAATTCTTGTATTTAAATTTCTTTTGCTAGATTGTTCTCTGAAGATTTGTAAGCGTTTTTTTGCAATATCTTCCCCGTCACTATGTAAAACCCTGGCTA
>CEOJ01013868.1_pt1 | contig 10686 bp, 9 predicted proteins | sample 530281 | NCBI WGS metagenome assembly CEOJ01 (sample SAMEA2619879, study PRJEB7988) | marine metagenome | isolation source: saline water (ENVO:00002010), including | reverse complement strand
GGTTAACGCATTGCCATCAAACCCTGCCAGCGCCAATTCCATGCAACGCACCGCGCCTTCGCCAGATGGGGCGACCATGTCATCACCATCAGAATTAGCGCCATAGCCAACAAGTTCGGCATAAATTTTCGCCCCGCGAGCAATCGCGTGATCCATATCTTCCAGCACCACCATGCCGCCACCGCCAGCGATCACAAATCCATCACGATCCGTGTCATAGGGGCGAGAGGCTGTTTCTGGCGTGTCATTATATTTGGATGACATCGCGCCCATGGCATCAAACAGCACGGATAAGGTCCAATGCAGCTCTTCGCCGCCACCGGCAAACACTATATTTTGGTTGCCACTGCGAATGGCATCAGCCCCGGCTGTGATGCAATGCGCCGAAGTCGAACAGGCCGAAGAAATCGAATAATTGATGCCTTTAATTTTGAAAAATGTGGCAATACATGCTGATACCGTTGACGACATGCAACGTGGCACCATGTATGGCCCAATCCGTTTTGGGCCTTTTTCGCGGGTAATGTCAAAAGCCGCCAACAAATTGGCTGTTGACGGGCCACCCGAACCGGCCACTAAACCTGTTTTCACATGCGATACCAGATGATCGTCAAGGCCGGCATCGGCAATGGCTTGTTCCATGGCCAGCACGGCATAGGCCGCGCCTTCCCCCATAAAGCGCAACTGTTTTCGGTCAATATGTTCAGTTACATCAAGCTTTACCGTGCCATGAACCTGACTGCGAAACCCTAGCTCGGCATATTCGGGCGCGGCGACAATGCCGGATGTGCCATTGCGCAGTGCGTTGGTGACTTCTTCAACATTATTTCCAATCGACGAAACGATGCCGATCCCGGTGATTGCAACACGACGCATAATGATTAATTTCCTTCTGGCGTAAACAGACCAACGCGAATGTCGTTGGCTTCAAAAACAACCTCGCCATCGCATAACACTTTGCCATCGGCGATGCCCATAACCAACCGCCGCATGATAACGCGTTTCATATCAAGGCGGAATTGCACGCGTTTATTTTCTGGCAGAATTTGTCCGGTGAATTTAACTTCGCCAACCGATAGTGCCCGGCCGCGTCCCAGCCCCCCTGACCATCCCAGAAAGAAACCGACCAATTGCCATAATGCATCCATGCCCAAACACCCCGGCATCACCGGGTCACCCTCGAAATGGCAGGGAAAAAACCACAAATCCGGGTGAATATCTAATTCGGCTTCTATCAGGCCTTTGCCAAATGCGCCGCCAGTATCATCAATATGGGTGATGCGATCGCACATCAACATGGGGGGAAGCGGCAATTGTGGGTTGCCCGGGCCAAACATCTCTCCCTTGGCACAACTGATCAGCTCGTCATAGGTGAATGAATTTTGCTGTTTTGGTTGCATGTCTGCGTTCCTTAATACGGCGCTGTAAAACAAGTTTGACAACAGGTGCGGTTACTCAACTCACCGGCACAAATGACCATCACAGCCACTGCGCCAGACACTCTGCCTATGTGCTGAACACATAAGCATAAAACGCATTAAAAAAGCACGAAACACCCCCGTTAGCCAAGGTAATATTGACAATTTCTGGCAAACTGCGCATTTTGTTGTGGCTATGTCGACGAATGTACCGCCCGAAGAAAATAATCCTCCCGCGCCAGCAACTGTGGTGGCGATGGCGTCTAAATTGCGCGCGGCTGGTTTGCGTCCAACCCGCCAACGCGTCGCCATTGCTTGTCTTTTGCTTGATGGCCGGCACCGACATGTAACCGCCGAAAGCCTGACCGCTGAAATTAACGCCACTGGACTGCATGTGGCTGGTGGTACGGTGTATAATACACTGAACCAATTTACCAATGCTGGGTTTTTGCGGCGGGTAACGGTGCATAATGAATATAGCCTGTTTGATACCAACACGGCACACCATCATCATTTTTATGACGCGGCGGATGACCGGCTGATTGATATTCCGTCTGATCATGTGGTGTTGTCGCGCTTGCCACAGGCACCGGATGATCACGATATTACTGGCGTTGATGTGATTATTCACGTCACTAAAAAATAGGGGCTGGGCGTACCGTTTGGCCGCCACTTCCGCCTCTTGGTTTCTAGTTTGAAATTGTTCTAAACAGACTTGACCCTGATCAGGCCAATGCCTATTTTAATTGCATAGTGTTTGCATAATGGCAGGCCAGTTTGTTTTATGCAGGCCGCCATTACTGATTAGGTCTAATTATTGTTTCTGACACGACAAATCTTGCCAAGGAGAGTGACCCATGGATGAAGCCAAATGCCCGGTAATGCACGGCGCCGTTACGCGTAACAGCGGCGGCGGCACCTCAAACCGCGAATGGTGGCCAAACCAGCTTAATCTGAATATCCTGCATCAGCATGACAAGAAATCCAGCCCGCTTGATACGGATTTCAATTACCGTGAGGCGTTTTCAAAGCTTGATTATGCGGCGCTGAAAAAAGATCTGCTGGCGCTGATGACAGATTCGCAAGAATGGTGGCCAGCTGACTATGGTCATTATGGCCCATTTTTCATTCGCATGACATGGCATGCGGCTGGCACCTACAGAACAGCCGATGGTCGTGGCGGCGGCGGTACTGGCGCGCAGCGTTTTGCCCCGTTAAACAGCTGGCCGGATAACGGCAACCTAGATAAGGCACGCCGTCTGTTATGGCCGATTAAAAAGAAATATGGCCAAAATATCAGCTGGGCGGATCTGTTGATCCTCGCCGGTAATGTGGCGATTGAATCAATGGGTGGTAAGACGTTCGGATTTAGTGGCGGCCGTGATGATATCTGGGCCCCTGAAGAAGATATTTACTGGGGGGCTGAAGGCGAATGGCTTGGCAATAAGCGCTATTCTGGTGAACGCGATCTGCAGCATCCATTAGCGGCGGTGCAGATGGGCCTGATCTATGTCAATCCAGAAGGCCCAGATGGCAATCCTGATCCCTTGGCCAGCGCGCATGATGTGCGTGAGACATTTGCCCGCATGGCAATGAATGACGAAGAAACAGTGGCTTTGGTCGCTGGCGGTCATACTTTTGGCAAGGCACATGGGGCCGGTGACGCGGCTTTGGTTGGCGCTGAACCGGAAGGTGCTGACATCGAACAAATGGGCTTGGGCTGGATCAGCAGCTTTGGGTCAGGTAAAGGCCGCGACACCATCACCAGCGGTATCGAGGGCGCGTGGACCGCTAATCCAACACAATGGGATAACGGCTATTTTGATTTGCTGTTTGGCTATGAATGGAAATTGGTCAAAAGCCCAGCGGGGGCGCATATTTGGCATGCGATTGATCCAAAGCCAGAAGATCTGGCACCGGATGCAGAAGATGCATCAATCCGTGTACCAACGATGATGACAACAGCCGACATGGCCATGCGGGAAGATCCTGCTTATCGCAAGATTTCCAAGCGGTTCCATGAAAACTCGGATGAATTTGCTGATGCATTTGCGCGGGCTTGGTTCAAATTGCTGCATCGTGATATGGGTCCACGTACACGCTATATTGGCCCTGAAGCCCCATCAGAGGAGCTGATCTGGCAAGATCCGGTCCCCGCTGGCAACAGCAATTATGATGTCGATGCGGTGAAGGCTGAAATTGCGAAATCTGGTCTCACCATTCAAGAAATGGTTGAAACCGCTTGGGCCAGCGCCTCAACCTATCGCGGTACAGACATGCGCGGCGGTGCCAATGGCGCACGTATCCGCCTGGCCCCGCAAAAAGACTGGCAGGCAAACAAGCCAGAGCAGTTACAGCGGGTGTTATCAGTTCTTGAGCCGATTGCCGCCGCCGCCGGGGCATCGGTTGCTGACGTGATTGTGCTGGCTGGTAATGTTGGCATTGAAAAGGCCTCTGGCCTGTCTTTGCCATTCACCCCGGGACGCGGTGATGCGACGCAGGCACAGACCGATGTTGACTCTTTTGCCGTGCTGGAACCTGTGGCAGACGGTTTCCGGAATTTCCAAAAGGCTGACTATAGTGTGAGCCCGGAAGAAATGCTGTTGGACAAGGCACAATTGCTTGGCCTGACCGCACCGGAAATGACCGTTCTGGTAGGGGGCATGCGCGCTCTTGGTATCAGCACAAATGGCCATGGTGTGTTTTCTGCCACCACGGACAAGCTGACCAATGCGTTTTTTGTGACCTTGTTGGATATGGGTGTTGAATGGAAAGCCACCGGTAGCAACTCATACGAAGCTGTTGACCGCAAAACCGGCAAGCCGGTCAGAACCGCAACACGCGTAGATCTGGCATTTGGGTCAAATTCACAATTGCGTGCCCTTGCCGAGGTCTATGCGGCAGATGACGCACAGGACCGGTTCTTGCGCGATTTTGCGGCGGCTTGGGTCAAGGTGATGAATAACGACCGGTTTGACGTCGCTTAATTAAGCGTCGTTGGGGCTGTTATGATGGCCTCACTCCCGCCAAATAAAACGAGGCGCTTCATCATGGTGAAGCGCCTTTTTTCGCGGCCCTAGTCATCTGATGAAGACAATTCTGTATTGGCCGTCTATTTCAGGCTTTCATCTTTTAACACACCCCAGATAGCGGTGCGCTGTACCCAGCCTTTGACAGTGTCTGTTGTGACCCGGCACCAATTTTTCGGGCAGGATTCAAGCTCTAGAAGGGCGTTTTTCTCGGCAACCGCCACCACGCCGGAGTCGCTGTTATCCCGTTGATAGATTTTTGCCATGCCCTCATGGATAAAGGCCATGCGCCGCAAGGACAGGCCAGCCCCGTGCATCCATCCAGTTGTGCCGTCGGCATCTCTGACTTTGCGCCAGACACCAAATTCAGCATCCACCAACAATGGCAACCCGGCTTGTCTATATTGCCATAAAACCGGATATTCACTGCCCGGACCTGCCCGCAGATTCGCCTCATTAAATTTCAGTGAGACAAATCGTGGTACGGGCAACCCACTGCCGCGCACGGTCAATTTGGCTTCTTGTGCTGTTGCCATAAAGGGGGCCGACAGAATGCCACCATAGCCAAGCACGGCAAGCAGACTAAAACGGATCAGAAAAAGACCAGCTTTTTGATATTTTTTTTTCATGGAATTTGCTGTTCTGGTGGTGTTTCGGTGCGTTTTGGTGCAGATTAAACACGTCTCTCGAGGTGATCATCTGACCTTGACAGAGCATAATATGTTTTACCAGCGAATGCCAACAGCAGATCCGCTGTGGCTTAAAGCCAGAAGGTATGGTGATGAACCAGAGCAAGCCCCGAGTCATTTTGACACGCAAGCTTCCTGAAACGGTAGAAACCCGTATGCGGGAATTATTCAGCACCAGTTTGAATGAGACCGATATTGCGCTTAGCCGTGCCCAGCTTGAAGACGCGGTGAAAACGGCTGATGTGCTGGTGCCGACGGTTACGGATAAAATCGATGCTGATTTGATTGCTGCGGCTGGTGATCAATTGCGGTTGATTGCGTCATTTGGCACAGGTGTTGACCATATTGATCTGGCGGCGGCGCGGGCACGCGGTATCACCGTGACGAATACCCCGGGTGTGTTAACCGAGGATACAGCAGATGTGACGATGGCATTGATTCTTGCGGTGCCGCGGCGCATTGCGGAAGGTGATGCGCTGGCCCGGTCTGGCAAATGGCGGGGGTGGGCGCCAACAGGTATGTTGGGGCACCGAATAAATGGCAAACGGTTGGGCATTGTGGGCATGGGCCGCATTGGCGAAGCCGTGGCACGGCGGGCCCGTGGGTTTGGCTTGTCGATCCATTACCATAACCGTAAACCGGTGCATCAGCAGACCGAGGCGGAGCTTGAAGCCACTTATTGGGAGTCGCTTGAACAGATGCTGGCGCGGGTTGATATTGTATCGGTAAATTGTCCGCATACCGCGCAGACAAAAAATTTACTATCGGCTGACCGGTTGGCCTTAATGCAGCCATCTGCCTATCTGGTGAACACTTCGCGCGGTGATGTTGTTGATGAGGCGGCGCTGACCGAATTGCTGGCAAAACGGCATATCGCTGGGGCAGGGCTAGATGTTTATGCCGAAGAACCAAAAATTTCAGAAAAACTGCGCACCTTGCCAAATGTGGTGTTGTTGCCGCATATCGGGTCGGCAACCATCGAAGGGCGTCTGCAGATGGGTGATAAGGTGATTATCAATGTGCAAACATTCTGGGATGGTCATACCCCGCCAGACCGGGTGATAGAGGCGATGCTCTAGCTAGCCAGCCGCTTGCTTATCGCCGCAACAGCTACAGTCGTTGCGCGGTGCGGTGGCAATTTTCATAAAATCAGTTTGTCCGGCCTCGATCAGCAAAAGCGATCCGGTCAGGCCACTATCATGGCCCATACATAATTTCACCGTTTCTAACGCCTGCAAGCTACCAACAATGCCTGTCACCGGGCCCAAAATGCCCGCTTCAGAGCATCCCGGCGCCTGTTTGGCATCAGGCATGGACGGGAATACACAGCGATAACAGGCGGTGCCGGCATGCCCAGCTACACTGCTTTGAAACACCGCCAATTGACCTTCCATTCGCACCGCCCCGCCAAACACCAATGTGCGTTCATAGTGATGGGCAGAATCGCCCAACAAATAGCGGGTGGCGGCATTATCTGAACAATCGACAACGACATCATGGGTGGTGACCAAATTCTTGACATTGCCTTTGGTCAGGCGGGTGACAAGGTGAGATATTTGAATGTCTGGGTTGATCGCCTGCGCTGCCTGTGCCGCTAGCTGTGCTTTCGCCCGCCCAACATCTTCTTCGCGATAGATAATCTGCCGATTAAGATCAGTACGCGACACCATATCGTCATCAATAATTGTGATATGGCCAATGCCGGCCGCCGCTAGATAGAAAATAACCGGCGCACCCAATCCGCCGGCCCCAACCACAAGCACTTTCGCACCCAGCAGTTTTTCCTGCCCGTCTTCGCCGACATGCGGCATAATTACCTGCCGGGCATAGCGCTCTAAATCGGCATCGTTTAACATAGGGTCCTCATAGGCCGGTTGATCCAAATCCACCGGCGCCACGGTCCGACATATCGAGCTGTAATGTGTCTTCAAAACGGCAATGCGTAACCGGCGCAATGACCATTTGGGCAATGCGCATACCGGGTGTAATGGTAAAATCCTGCTGGCTCAGATTGATCAATATCACCGCCACTTCTCCGCGATAATCACTATCGATGGTGCCGGGGGCATTGGCGACTGTTACCCCATGTTTCAGCGCAAGGCCAGAGCGCGGCCTTATTTGCGCTTCATAACCAGACGGTAATTGCATGGAAAAACCGGTGGCAATGGCGGCGCGCGCAAATGGGGCTAGGGTGACCGCTGTATCCAAATGCGCGGCAATATCCATACCTGCGGCACCGGGGGTCGCATAGTCTGGCAAAACCACATCATCAGCATGACGCTGAAATTTGACCGTTACAGTGCTCATGTACCAAATTCCATTGCAATGCGATCCGCCAATTTGTCTGCCAGTTCAGTTTTCAGCATCCGTGGCCAGTTTTCAACCGCTGTTTCGGATATCAGCATAATATGATTTTGGTCACTGCCAAAGACCGGGTCATCGGCGGCGCCAACCTGATTGGCAACGATCCAGTCACATTGTTTGCGGTGTCTTTTGGCAGTGGCATTTTCCAGTACGTCTTCAGTTTCAGCGGCAAAGCCGACCAGCAGTGTGGGGCGCTGGTCTGATTGTCCAAGCGCCGCTAAAATATCCGGGTTTTCAACAAGGCTTAGTTGCATCTGCGTGTCGGTGCGATGATCTGGTTTTTTTAATTTTGCATGGCGTGCTTCGGCAACGCGCCAATCGGCAACCGCGGCGGCGCAAATCGCAATATCTGCTGGCAAAGCGGCATGTACCGCCGCTTGCATGTCTCGGGCGGTTTGCACCGAAACCAGCTGTAGCTGTGGCGGTGCTGGCAGGGCCACTGGCCCACTGATCAGTGTAACTGATGCGCCCCGCGCGGCCAGTGCCGCGGCAATCGCATAGCCTTGTTTGCCTGATGAGTGATTGGCGATAAATCTGACTGAATCAATGGGTTCTACCGTAGGGCCCGCGGTGACAATGGCGGTTTTGCCAGCCAGTGATTGTGGGCGTTTGACCGCTAGCTCAAAGGCGGTGGCGGCGATATCGGCAGGTTCGCTCATCCGCCCACTGCCAATTTCGCCGCAGGCGGTGTCGCCTTCGGTTGGGCCAATCATATGGATGCCACGCTGGCGCAAAATGGCCTGATTGGCGATGGTGGCAGGATGCGCCCACATGGCTGGATTCATCGCCGGCGCCATTAAAATAGGCGCGGTGGTGGCCAGTAGAATGGTTGTTGCGAGGTCATCGGCGAGCCCGCATGCAGCACGGGCCATTAGATTGGCGGTGGCTGGCATGACCAACACCAAATCAGCTGACCGCGCTAGCCTGATATGACCCATTTCCGCTTCATCAGTCAGCGAAAACAGATCGTCATAACATTTCTGGTTGGTCAGCGCCGCAACGCTGAGCGGGGTAATAAATTGTGACGCTGATTTTGTCATAACGCCGGTAACATCAAGCCCAAGCTGTTGCATGCGCCGGGCGGTTTCTAGCGCTTTATAGGCGGCGATACCGCCCCCGATAATTAACAGCACCATTGGTTTTTTCATCTGGCTTGTGGCCGCATCCGGGCCGCATAAAATAGATAAATCATCTAGCCGGACCTGGTAGCCGCGGGCGGTGAGGGCATTATAGAGTTTAGAACGTACATGCGTTGGTACAGACCCGCGCGCGACATAGTTGCTGATCGCGCTGGCGCCCACCCCCAACACATCCTGCATGGCTTGTCGACCACCAAGGGCGGTCATAATCGCCGTTAAATCAACATGATTCGCCAACGCCGCTCTTTCCCTAGATTCACGAATTTACACAAATATTCATATCAATGAAAATGCGTGAAAAAGCTGGCAATAGCAAGCCCAATCGCAATAACGGCCAGACGCAACGGCCAGGGCGATGGTGGCGGGGTGTCTGGCTGGGGGTATTCGAGCGTATCTAAGAGTGTTGGCAGGCGTGTTGTCAGCGCGAAAATTGCTTTGACCGCCTGTTCGGCCTGCTTTGGCAAGCTGGCTTCTTGGGCCATCCAGTCTTCGGCCAATGGCTTGGCTAACTGCCACATATCGGCTTTTGGATTGAGTTGCCGGGCAACGCCTTCGGCCATCATCATGGTTTTTTGCAACAAATTAAATTCTGGCTGCACTTCGATTTCAAACCGCGTGGAAATTTGTAAGATTTGCCCCAAAACAGTGGCTAATGAAACCTCGCCAAGTGCCTTGCCCATTACTGGATCGGCAACCGCACGAATGGCTTGTGAAAACTGGTGAACCGACACATTATTTTTCAGCATACCGGCATTTTTATGGAGCAATGCGACTTCGTCATAATCGCGCTCCAGCATGGCGCTTAACAGCTGGGCTAAAAACAATCGGTCGCCAAATTCCAGATAGCCCATAATACCAAAATCAATGGGCACCAGAACACCATCTTCGCGAATGAAAATATTGCCAGGATGCATATCGGCGTGGAAATAACCATCGCGGAACACCTGATTAAAAAAGCTACTGGCGGCGAATTCAGTGACCTTGGCGATATCGTGGCCGGCACTCAGCAACCCATCAACATCATCAATGCGAATGCCATCAACCCATTCGATGATCAGCATTTGTTTGGTGCTATGTTCAAGATCAATCCATGGGACATAGATGCCGTGATCATGCGCCAGATTATCGGCCAGCCGTCCGCCAGCGGCCGCTTCAAGACGAAAATCAAGCTCTGTTTCAGAAATTTCACGAAATTGCGCCACCGCTTCAACGAGTTTCAGCCGCCGCAGACCGGGGGCCACCCATTCTAGAATATGCGCGAGTGAGTCAAACAGGTCGGTATCTGCCCGCATGCGTTTTTCAATGCCCGGGCGGAGCAATTTAACTGCCACTTCGCGCCCATCACATAATGTTGCCCGGTGCACTTGTGCGATTGACGCCGCCGCCACCGCTTCATCGTCAAAACGGGCAAAACGCTCCTCTAGGGCGTTGCCGGATTGGCTGGCCACTAGGCGTCGTGCCACTGCCGCTGGAAACGGGGGCAAGCGATCCTGAAGCTGGGCCAGCGCGTGGCTCATATCGGGTCCGATCAGATCGGCCCGGGTTGATAGGGCCTGACCAAATTTGATAAAGCCCGGCCCCAACCGCACCAGCGCATGTGCCAAGGCACCGCCCGCATCGGCAGTGGCAGACCCCGACCGGATGATTTTATCCAGAATATGGCATAATTGCCTGAGCCACGCTGGTAATAACGGCACTACCGCCAGATGCCCCAACACCCCGGCGCGGCCTAGATGCCAAGCAATGGGTGGCAATCGCAGCAATGCCAGCAATAAAGACAAAGGCCGCATTAATCGAGTTTCCAGCCGGAATGGATACAAGCGATACCCGCAGACAGGCTACGTACACGGATTTGCGCGAATCCGGCCGCGGCAAACATATCTGCCAGCACTTCTTTGCTGGGAAATTGGCGAATTGATTCGACAAGGTAGCGATAGCTTGCCGCATCACCAGCAATGACTTGTCCCATCACCGGCAACAGGTTGAACGAGAAGGCATCATAGAGTTTTGCCAAAGGCCGGTTTTGTACATGCGAAAATTCAAGACA
>CEOJ01112830.1_pt1 | contig 10768 bp, 9 predicted proteins | sample 530281 | NCBI WGS metagenome assembly CEOJ01 (sample SAMEA2619879, study PRJEB7988) | marine metagenome | isolation source: saline water (ENVO:00002010), including | reverse complement strand
AACACTCTTCCAAACGAACTCAGGGATGTGCCTACGGAGGACGTATACTTCTCCGCCATGCGTGCTTTTCTTTCGCCGCCCAGTCGTAAGAAGCGACCCAGTCCAGAAAATAGATGGAACGCTTCACGATGCGTGCTTGAACATCTTGGAGAACACTATCAAACGGTGGTCGCTGATGTGTTATGCGGTATAACACATTCTTCTCCCTTTAAAGAATTGAACGTGTTCAGTGCTGAACTTTCCTCGCGCACCCGGTTGAAAGCCATTGAAGACGTTGTGAGCGTCGTCGGCGAGGGAAAATTGGTGGAAGTTGAAACAGTGGCAGAAAATCTTCGACTCGTCGATAGTGTGACTCGGCAAATTCAGCATCTTCATCCAAGGTTCGCGCTGACGTTAGAAGAGCATCTAATGGGCGGGAAAGACTTACAAGACGTCGGCATACAGTGGATTCGAGATGGCGCGACATTCCGTCAAATTTCCTTGCTCGCTACAATCGCTGAATCTCAAGCTCGTTCTGCTGAGAAACTAGATGTGCTTTTGGCGATTTCAAGCGCGGTGAGCGCTTCTCTTCTCAATGTTTCGGACAACGGCTCCACTGAGATTTCGCGAATAGTTCGTGAAACCCTGAGAGATGGACCCGCCGAGGATGAGACACTCAACAATGCGAGAACGAATACTTTTGCGCAGCTGAAAGAGTTTGCTGAATTAGCGACGCCAAATGTCAGAGCACACGTTTTGAATATTCTTTCTGAACTTGTCGATGACGAAACCTCTCTCTGGACTGGTTGGCGCTCGCACTCGGCGAGCGACGAATCGGCAAACGTACTGTCGATGCGCACCAGCGCCTTGATCGCCCCGTACGGACTCGAGTTGCCAGATGAGGTGCCCATGCTGGACGTCGAATCCATGTGTTCGTACTTTGCCAACGCTCTGGTAAACGAGTCGAAGATCCCTTTTGAAGTTCTCACGGCAATCTTGGACCTTTGGGAAGACCCCGTCAAGAGACCGAAAATCAGACTCAAGCCGTGCTGGATTGCGCTTTTGCGGCGCGGCTTGAAGGATGGTCGCGGACTCGACATTGTTACCGAGCAGTGTTTGCGCGACGGTGCGAACACGGCAAATCGATGGATGTCTGATGACGACATCCTAGAACTGTACGACGAGGCGAAAAGCTCTGCCCACGATGAGCCAATCGCCACCAAGTTGGCGTTTCTTCTCGGCAAGTTTGAGGGCGAGGATGAGGCGCTTGTTTGGGATGTCGAAGCCGTCGCTCTCGCGATCCACGCTCAACGAATACCAGAAGTGTACGAAGCCTCACGCGCGTCATACGACGCGTTGATAGAGACCGCATTATCTCACGAGCGAGGGCGAAGTGTACTTTTACCTCAAATCTTAGCGGCACTCACTCGCGCGCACAAGTTTGAAGCCGCGGCGGCGCTCGCCACCAAATTGTCGACGATGCACCCGATTTTCGCAGCAGACTTCGAGGCGCGTTTGGTCATCTTGCGTAAGCAACTCGATCATTGCGCGCAAAGACGAAACGATATTGGATTTCCTCCGCCCGCACGCGTTTCAGAGGAGTCTTCGACGTGTCGAATATTGTTTGCCCTGTTCTCGGAAACCACCGCAAACGCGTGCCGCAGCGCGAGCGGGGTACTCGAGCTGGCGCTTGTCGCACGAAACTGCGCGTAAAAAATACAGAAAAATTACAATGCACTACTAGTGTTTAGTTTCTTCCCATGAAGTAGATTCTTCACATTTTAGCCTCCAAGGATCCGCTCTCGCGATCCCTTTGAAACAAAATGGATAGTAAATTAGTCGAGCAAAGCGCGCAACCGAGTCGAAAACGTCGCTCGCCTCGTAGAACTCGAATCCCCAGTCGACGTTATGAGAAACTCTTCTAAATCTCCAGAGTTCGTAGAGAATAAAGCGGCCCAATACGTCGGTTGGTGCGATGCGGCGACACTCTCGGTCGACGCGATTTTCGAGCGAATCGCGCATTCGAATCCGCACATACCGTTTCCTCCGAATCCGACGGCTTCGTCGTCGCTCGACCGCAGAGGACACGAGTACCAGTAGTTTGCTAAACACCTATCGTTCAAACTATTTTCGCTGACGTCCAAATCGATGGCATCCACCACGACGAGATTCGCGTCATCGACCAGAATCGTGGGCCGTCGTAATTTCGCCACGACGATGGCGCGCTCGTGCGAACGGAGCAACGCATACAGCTCAAAATTCTTCAAGCCGTCCGCGTCTCTCGCCAAGCGAACCTCTTTCTCCGTGGCGCGAATGGTCGTTCTGTCCGCCACTTCGTCCACACTTTCGTCCACCAACCACGCGCGCGTGGATATATCTCTCGTTCCGCTCGCGCCTCCCACCCCTCTTCCGGATGTCGACGGAGGAGATCGACACAGAAACGTCTTCGCCAGCGACTCGACGAGTTGCCACGGCGTCTGCGACCAAAACTTTCCGGATGACGACGACGACGAACTGAACGCGTCGTCCCAACTCTCTCCCGGTCGTCCGAACCCCCCGTTCGCCATCGCTCGCGCGCTCGCGCGTCGTCTCGTCGACGGACGAAGCGTATCGAATCGTCGTCGTCGTCGTCGTCGTCCCCTCCCATCGTCGCCGAGGTGGTCCCCCACCACCGCGTTCGCGCGCATGACCGCAGACATGACGAACAGACGACGCGACGCGACGCGACCGCGACGCTCTCGTTCGCTCTCGTTCGCTCGCGCGTCGCGCAGTGCGCCATCGATCGAACGCGCGTGGCGTCCGGCACCTGGCGCGTGGCCGATGGAGATTCGAGCAATCTGATTGGTTCACGAGGGATCGAATCGAGGGCTATCGAGACATCAATCGATATCGAGATATCGAGACAACATGATGGTCGTATTTGTCGTACACTATGTACACACAAAGCACACACACACACAACACACACACACACACCTCGCCTCGCATCTCGTCCTCCAATCCGTCGCGTCGAGTCGAAACGTCGCGTCGACGGATGGATTGATGACGTGAATGATGATGGATGGATGCGATCGTTCGTCACTCTGTGCGCGACGACGACGAGGGGGGCGCGGGAGAGAGAGAGAGAGAGAGAGAGACGATGCGCGGCGCGGCGCGGTGTGGGTGCGATGCCCGCGCGCGCGGGATGACGGCGGTGCGCGCGAGGAACGCGACTCCGCGCGGGAGGTGTCCAACGGCTCTCGCGTTGACGAGAAGGACGACGATGACTCGCACCGGACGAGCGGGGATCACGGTGCGCGCGGGAGACGAGGGACGAGGGAAAAAGAAGAGTCGCGCGAGCGTCGGTCGGAGAGATCGCGCGGGCGCCGTCCACGGCGTACGCGCGTCGAGCGAGAGCGCGACGACGACGGTGCCTTCGCCAACTCCGGAAAAGAGAAGACTGGGAGTCCTGGAGTCTTCTTTCGAGCACGAGGACGGAGATTTGGTCGAGACGGTGCGATCGTCGACGATTCCCCGAGAACAGTTTATCGATTCCAATTCCGAATCGGATGAAGGCGGCGTGGGAACGACGCTGTGGGGGGTAATAGCTCTCATTGTCGGTAGCTCGGTGGGAGGCGGCGTGTTGGCACTCCCGGCGACGACGGCACAGGTTGGAATTATTCCAGCCGACGGCACTTTGTTTGCAATTTTCGTATTGCTCGTGTGCGATGCGCTTCTGTTGGCTGAAGTGAACGTGGGAATCATGCGAGAGCGCGACGAAGCCCGTCTTCAACACGGGCGAGGTCACAGTGCCGTGGTAATCTCACTTTCCGACATGGCGGAGCGAACTCTTGGTTTCGAGGGCAAGGTTTTCACATCAGTGTTATATTCTTTCATGTCGCTCACCATCCTTGTCGCATACATCAGTAAAGGAGGTGACATTTTGAGCGGCGCTCTCAATACGGATCACGCGACCGCCGCCACTTTGTTCACGGCGGCTCTCGGAGGTACTATTGCGATAGGGGGTTCGAGGACGGCAGATGTTCTAAACCGAATTTTGACGTACGGTTCGACTATTGCATTGGTCATCTTGGTATTTTTTGGCGCAATTGCAGCAGACTGGAGTGACGCAAACTGGGTCGGTTCCGTCGATGCCATTCCGGAAACCGTTCCCATAATTTTCCTCACTCTGTGCTATCACGACTTGATTCCCATCGTTTGTACATTTTTACAAGGGGATATGAAGCAGATCAGGAAGTCGATCCTGATTGGGTCCTCAATTCCGTTGGTGATGTTCTTAAGTTGGAACACAGTCATCCTCGCCCTGACTGGCGGAAATATCACCGATCCGCTCGAAGCAGTTTCCCAGAATCTTGGTGGTAACGCTTCGGCTCTGTTGGACTGTTTCAGCGTTGCGGCTGTGGGGACATCGTTCATCGGCATTTCTTTGGGAATTTCGGAATTTTTGATGCCATTCGTCGATAATACGCTGTGCGAGTTGAATGTCGAGAAGAAGAGTGCGTCACAGCTATCTCATCGCGTGTATGAGACCATGATGAGATACGACGATCAGAAACCAAAAGGCGCACCAAGCGCATCAAGACTACTGACTTTTTCGGGCATGCTCGCGGTACCTCTGGTCGTCGCCCGGTCGAGCCCCGACCTTTTCTTGCCAGTCTCAAATCTCGTCGGCGCGTACGGCATGACTACTCTATATGGTATCATGCCACCCCTAATGGCGTGGAACATGCGAAACAATACGAAAGCATTTCGCCGTGCAGATCCTTTCCATCCTCTTCATGGATTCAAGGTGCAAACGCTCCTTCCTGGAGGCAGTTTTGCACTCAGCGCGTTATCAGTGTCCGCCGTGGCAATCGCGCTTTCCAAAGCGCATGAAGATTTAGCTACTTCTGTCGCTGAGCCGCTCCCGATTATGATTGGTTCACTCGTTGAGCTCGTTGCGGATGTTGCAACGGTTACGCCGTAGTGATTCGGTTCATGATGCTCGCACTTTTCGTGGAAAAAGCGGCGCACCCGCTTCTGCTCGCTTCCACATTGTACTTTTATAAATGTTCAAGTACTTGTACCACCAACGAAAGCTTTGTAAGATACAAATATTGTTTGATCATTTTTGCGTTCTCGATTCGCTGACGTGTCCACCGCGCAGTGTTGCGTCGAAACCAAACGATCGCACGCACGCCTTCCCCACGCACAGGTTTTTTCTCATCCCTCACAACGCTACGCGTGAGCGATGATGGCAAGATCGTCCCTTCACGCACGCGCGGCGAGCGGCTCGTACGCCTCCGTGTCCGTCGCGAGTGCGAACGCGCACCGCGTCAGGCACATACACACGATTCAGCGGCGAACGCAAACCTTCAACGCCACGGATGAGATAGACTTGGACGCGCTTCTGCCGCCGGACATTGACGGCGATTTGGAGAGTCTTCAGCGCGAAGCGGGAGCAAACTTCGGAGATGATGGCTTCGTCTTAGACTTTGGATCGGTCAACGACGAAATACAGGCCATCAAAGACACGGCAGCCGTCATAGACAGAAGCGATTGGGGTCTCGTGCGGGTCCAAGGACCAGGCGCCGAAACCGCGGTGAAAACGATATCATCCGTCGACGCGGTGCCTTCGACGTCGCCTGGAACTGGATTCGAGATCGACATCGCGTTTACCGGGGAGAAAGCGCAGGTATACGCGCAGAATGCAGCCTTCTTAATGCTCGTTCCACCGAACTCGTGCGACGCCGTCGTCGAGTCCCTCGAGGCGGCGCCCGACGTCGTCGTCGCGGAACTGAACGACAGATGCGCGTTGCTCACGGTCGTCGGTCCGATGTCTGCCGACATCTTACGCAACAGCGGTCTGATGGAGGTCGTCGAGCTCGACGTCGGCTCGCACCGCGTCTTCGGCTTTGACGGTCGTCCCGTCGTCGCCGCGCACACGTCCGAATACGCCGTCCTGGGCGTCAATTTGATCGTCGACGAGGGCGTCGCCGGTCAGGTGTGGGCCACCATCTCTCGCACGACCGTTGCACCGTGCGGTTCACGGGCTTCGGACGCCGTCCTCGTCCAACTCGGTCGCGTGAAATCCGTGTAATGAATACCAAAGTAAAGTTTCCGTGTACTGTAGACACCCACACCCAACCCACACCCGCACGAGCATCGTCGCGTCCCCAGATCTCCTCGAGATATTTGTCGGTTTCCGCGGCAGTTGGAGGCGGTGACTCGGACGACGCGCGCGCCGACGAGAGGGGCGAGGACGCGAGGGGCGAGGACGCGAGGGGCGAGAAGGATAACTCATGAACGCCACCGGTGATCCGAACGCGATCGATCCGACTCGAGGCGTCCACGACGCGTCGACGCGTTTGAATGCTCGATGCGCACATTGGGCGGAGACGATGGTTCAAGTGACCGGGAACTCGAGCTTCTACGGGACCGTGTACGAGCGTCACGGCGGTGCGGACGCACCGTGGGAGCGAACGATGGAGTGGTGCCCGTGTTCGAAGTGGCCGTGCGAGTGCACGAGTTGTGAATGTTTCGTGCGAGGGTGCGACACGACGACGGCGAGCGTAATCGCCGAAGAACAGAACTCACAACTGGGCGTGTTGTGGGGAATATTCGCACTCATCGTGACGTGTGGACTGTGCATGGTGCTGTGGTTAAAAAGGCAGAAAATGTTGAAACCGGGGACGCGAGAGTTCACGCGATCGATCGTCGATTTGACTCCAAAGGAGGAGAAGCTTAAAGAGTTCATGAAGAACATGGCTCCGCCGCCGGGGACGTGCGTGGTACAATCGCCGTCGCCCGGAACCGAACCGCACATCTCGATAGCAATCAAAGAAGAGGAAACTGACGCGAGGTGATGCGCGTTCGAGGGTAGGGAGCGTCCTCTTCAAGAGAAGAAGAAGGATGCGCGATATTAGCACGTTTTCTGCAATATATAATATACATGTACTTTTCCAGAATTTCTTGTACTCATGTGGAGTCCGGCCATCGTTCCCGTATCAACTCACACGCGATCGGCCTCCCCATCGAATCCTTCAACGACGCCATGACCGACATCACCCTCGCCCTGGAATCTGTGTACATCTACAGGCACAGTAACTTTACAAACAACCCGAGTCTCGCACGCGGTGAGGTGACACACGGCGCCCGAACATCTTTCTATTTATCTAATTCACCTATCAAAAATCGATTCCGATAAAATGTCCTTCCTCTTTTCGCGTTGACGCCGCTTAAAAATAGAAGCGTTGAAGACTCTCCTCGCGTACGCTCTGTCCTCCTCCCTCTCCGGCTTCAACTTGACGTGATCGGGGAGTCCAAGGGCGCGCCCACGATCTCTCAACGCGTGTTCCTCCTTGCGACGATTGCGCATGCTTCGTCTGAGAGATTTATTGGCATCGTAATCGTGCTTCCATCTTGCCTTGCTGACTCTGTTCAAATCAAAGGTGCTCTTCGCGTTCGCCTTGACTTTTTTGGCGTCGACCGTCTTACTTTCCAGCAGAGCCATGGGATTCGTCGAACTCGCGGCTCGCTCCGCCTCGTTTTGATACTCGAGCAATTGCATCGCGTTCTCAGATTCCTCTTCGTCGATCAACCCTCCGTAACCGACGCTGCGCTCGGCGCCCTTCGTCACGACGTACTCCGTCTTCGCCGGGTCCGTTTGAATCACGATTTCGTGCGAACAGCACGGAGAGCGCATGGTGAAGCTCCATATCGGCGTGGAGTAGTAGTTACCTACTTTGCGCTTCTCTGCGTTGAACCGCACGCCCTTCGCGATCATGTGTTCGCACGCGCCGCACCGGACGTTGAAGGGCATCTCGAAACGAATCGTCAGCACGCCGTGCGTTTTCATCTTATTCGCCCTTTTCCCGAGCGAACCATTAGAACCCTTAAACGTGCTGCTCTTCGCCCCGGATTCGGGAGTCCAATCCTGCGTTCGCGCGCGTTCGTCAGTCGAGAGTTCACCGTGGGCACTCGAGCGCGATTCGCGTCGGGGCGTTTCGTTCGCGCGCGACGACGTTCGCGCACCGGTGGATAGTAAAACCCATCCGCTTTCGTCGCAGCCAGGGTCGACATCTCGAGATCTCGAGCGTACCGCGCACGACGCGCACTGGACGCGTGCGTCGGGCCCTCACTTCCTACGTACAGTACAACTTTTTATTACACGGTACTATGACGCGCGCCGTCTTCGAGCGCGATCAATCCATCATGTCCCAAAGCGCGTTCGCCACGTAGAATTCATTTCCAGGTCGCATCGGCATGTCAATCTTGCGCACGTCGCGCGAGGCGCGCGCGTTGACGCGTCCGACAATTCTGTCTCTCTCTTCGTAGTGCCACGCGATGTTGGAGATGTGCGCGTACAGACTCACCTCTCGCTTCGTCGCCGGAATTTCCTCGTTCAAAACGGCGTCCAATTTTTGTTTGCTAAGCTTGATCTCCCCTCGTCGATCTCGCAACTCTTCCTGCTCGAGCTCGAGCGCGCGCGCGTCTCGCTCCATCGTGCTCAAGTATTCCCCCGCCGCTCGTTTCTCAGCCTCTAATTTCAACGCTCGCTCTCGCGCCACCTGCGCCGCCGCCGGTAACACCGCCTTCCTCTCCGCCACTCGCACTCGTCGACTCATCTCTTTCACCGCGTTCGCCACGTGTTCCTCTCGTCCCGCTCTCGCTTTTTGAATTTCCTCAAAGTGTTCCGCGATCGCTCGCACTCGTTTCCCATCTTCATCGCTCGCGTATATCTTCGTCATCTCTCGCACGAGATCGTAACACTCTCGAAACGCCGCGTCCGCCCCATCGACGTCCATCGCGTCGTGTTCGTCGTCGTCGTCGTCCGCGCGACTCCCTCTGTCGACGAACGGACACTTGCGTCTCGCTGTCAACGGTGTTTTTCGTTATCATCCAATGAAAAATCTCTCTTTGTGATTGTACGATAGTATTAGTCTTGTTCGTTTCATAGTATATCCCGTGTGTCCGGTCGAGTCGAGTCGAGTCGCCCCCGCGCTCGTCCTCGTCCTCGTCGCGCCGCCGGGCGGAACCGAGCGCGCGCCGCGCGAGACGACGACGAGGAGGAGAGATGGGAGGACGGATGCGCGAGGACGAGGACGAGGACGAGGACGAGGACGAGGACGATCGCGCGAACGCGATGGGGTCGGAATCGGACGAATCCGGGGATTCGGAATCGCACGGTGAGGCGAGCGGGTCGGCGTCCTCGAGCGAAGGCTTCGATGACGACGCGTTCGTCGTCGACGAGGAGGAGAGCGAGGAAGAGGACGAGGATGAGGATGATTCTGAGGAGGAGGAGGAGGAGGAGGAGAGCGAGGAAGAGGACGCGCTCGAGAGACCGCCGTCGAATCAAATGATGGGGATGTCGCGCGCGTTTCAGTCCTTGGTGGGCGACGGCGAGGAGGCGACGGAGATGTTACCTAAATCTAGGAAACAACTCGTAGACGGATTAGAGGCGAGAGTTGAGGAGAAAGAGCGCAGGGCTAATAAGCGCGCGAAGATTGAGCTCAAGCATCGCGGCCACGTCAAACCACAACCTCGCGGTCAAAATATAGAGAGCGACATGCTCGAGCGTAGACTCCATAACACAGCCACGAAGGGCGTGGTGCGCCTGTTTAAGGCTGTTTGCAAGGCCCAAGAAGACGCTGAGAAGGCAAAGACGATGAGGAGAAAGGATGCGTTAATTTCGAAGAGCAAATTCCTCGAGGAGTTGAGAGGAAGCACCAAGTCGACCGACGCCGAGGAGACGACGAACAAGGCGAGCTTCCTCCGGGACGACTTTATGCTCGGAGGGAACAAGATGAAGGACTGGGAGAAAGAGCAAGAAGTAGCACCGAGAGATCTGGAGTATGAAGAAGGTGATGATGACGTATTCTAGCCAGCTAGTGCGCGTTCCGTGATCTTGTGAATATGACGAGCGTCGTACATGTAAATCAACACGTTTTTACATCGTAGTGACCTAGCGCTACACTCTCCTAAGCTACTTCATTAGTAGCAACTTCATTAGTATCAACCTTTTGCAACTCAGCTATACCATGTGCGAAGTGACATTTGTCACCGTACATGCATGAACCATCTTTTTGCCACAGTGCGCAAATCTTTGTTTTGCAAGGCCTCGGCGGTTTGGTATCGCGCTTTTTAACTTTCCCGACGGCGAGGCGATGGTATATGAGCTCTTTCGCTCTTTGCACGTCGAACGGAGACCCGACGAGTCGACAGAGTCTATCTCCATCGGAATTCGTGTACTCAGCGCTTAGCATGGAAACCTTCGCTCCCGAAGCCGCGCTGACTTGGGCGATGCTCGAGCCCGCTTTTCCGACAATCGCACCAACCTGGGACTGCGGAACGGGAACGAGGACGGCTTTACCGAATCCTTGGTGTGTTTCAAGATTCTCCATCGTCCCATCGCCATTCAAATCGTCCGATCGCAATTCTCCCTTGCCGTGCGCGAAAGAACAGCGATCGCCGAATCTGCACCCCTCGGGAGACTGAAAGTTTCGACACAGTCTCGTCTTCATCTTTTCGTTCGCTTGCGCCGCCCCGTACGCATTCGTGGTGTACACGTACGGCAATGGCGCCGGTCTCGCTGGAACTGGTAATCCAGGTCTATACGTGTGTAGATAGTGACACTCGTCGCCGTACGCGCACCCGTGAATGCTGAAAAATTTCACGCACAATTTGTCAGACTTACCCGTCTGTTCCGCGTCGGACCCTCGCGCGGATTCATCCACCCCCGACATCATCGACGCGGTCGCGACTGAATCATCGGATCCACCCCGTTTCGCCATCGTCCCGCCGCTCGCCG
>CEOJ01020647.1_pt1 | contig 10814 bp, 10 predicted proteins | sample 530281 | NCBI WGS metagenome assembly CEOJ01 (sample SAMEA2619879, study PRJEB7988) | marine metagenome | isolation source: saline water (ENVO:00002010), including | reverse complement strand
ACAATGATTGCTCCTTTATCGCCCATTAATTCGGACAAGGATACTCTATTTCCACCAATTGATGGATTGGCATTTGCTAGTATAAATTCAGGGGCAGTATGACCTGGCTCGATACTCATATATCACCGAGTGAAGGTTAGCATTCAATCCTTTGGATGAGTTATTTTCTCTTTGGAATTTAAAGTCTGTTTGCATTCGGAAATTCTTCTTCTTGCTAATCGATTTTGAGGATCTATATCCAAAATATTTCGCCAAGCTAAAATTGCCTTTTCGATATCATCAGCTTCATGAAGAATTGCGGCTATTCTAAGTCTCGCATCAATATGATGTGGAGTGATTTTTACTGCTTGTTCAAAATCTGAAGCTGCTTCATCTATTCTGTTGAAATCTAAGTATAGCTCGCCTCTTTGAAACCATGCATCTGATAAATTTGGATTTAATTCTATTGCTTTATTCAACGGTTTTTCGGCCTGTGAAGAACGTCCCATTGCAATCATACACTTACCTAGTAAAACTAGGGCTGTTGGGTGTCCTGCATTCATAGTAAGTAATACTCTAAGCTCCTTTTCTGCTTCTCTCCAGTCACCTAGATGCATGAGAATTTCAGCCCGCCTGAATCTAGCTGATTCATGATCTGGACAACGCTCTACGAGATAGTTAGCATCATCTAGAGCATTCTCTAAATCATCTTTAACAAATGTAGCTGAACATCTATTTAGTCTAGCTCTAATATGGTTTGGATCAATCTCAAGAGTTCTAGTGAAGTAGGAAATCGCCTCGTCTAGTCTATTCATTCTAGCAGCGATAACTCCCTTGAGGAAAAGTACTGTTGGATTATTTTTCAATATAGTCGTTGATTCGATAGCAAAGGCATTAGCTTGTTCTATATTATTCATATCAAGGAAAAGTTGGGCTTCTTCAATTGGGATAGAGGGATGATCTGGAATTAGTCTTCTAGCCCGAATCAGAGATATTTCGGCGTCATTATGTGTTCCTTGATATCTTAAAGCTCTAGCTCTTCCTAGCCAAGCAAGTCCAGATTCGCGATTTAATTCTATGGCTTTATCAAATGATACCAGAGCGTCAATGATTAACAATTGGTCTAATTTTCCAGTTTTATCACGTTTTTGATCTATGTCTGATAGAATTAGTCTTCCATTCATTATATGAAGATTATCAAAGTTCCATGATTCTTCTGGGGCATTGTCTAGTATCTTCTTGGATGTGGAAGGTGAATTTTTACGAAGCCATAGTAAGCATAATTTTGCTCTAACCTCAGAATCTGAGGGTTCATATTCAATATATTCGGTTAATACTTCTATTGCAGCGTCGATTCTGCCATCATTTTCAAGTATTTCAGACTCTAACAACACCGTTTTTTCACCTAGTGAAGCAGCTCTCCTCACACTTTTTAGCGACTTTTTTGTATTATTTTCTCCGGCTGCCAGAATTTTTGCATTAAGTAACCAAGCTGGACCATTTTTATTTTCAATTTCTAACGATTGCTGTACTAATTCTTGTGCAATTGTTATTTCGCCCAGTGCAAATAATTTCGAAGCCCGCTGAATTAGTTCTAGATGTGTTAATTCTGAATCATCATCTAATCCTCGTTCTGCAATTTTAGCTCTTCTAGCTATCTCTGATAATTCTGATGCAGTTGAAGATGGTGCGGGGTTTTCTCCTAATGCTTCTAATCTGACTGAATTACGATTAATTCTCGATGCATCTTTTCCATCCAGTAATATTATCTGTTCTCTTAATAGGCCAATGTTATCGGGATTTATAGCTAATAATCTCTCAATTGTACGATCTAATGCTTCAATATCACCATTCTTCCTTTGAATTTCTGCAAGAGAGAGAAGTGTTTTTTCATCCTCGGGATCCAAGTCATTAGCTCTGATGAAGCAATCGGCGGCCCAATCAGTTCTATTTATTGCATAAAATAATTCTCCAAGTCTTCTATGTTCATTTGCCGAAAGTTCAATGTCTTCTGCCATCATATCTGATTGGTGAAGCATCGATGCGAGGCGTTCCACTAATGGGTGTAAACCAGGAATAATGTTGCCATTTTCGTTAGAATTGCCGGGATAGTGATTCAGAATAGATTTTGCAGCATGACTTGCTATTGCACATGATTCGCTATTACTTATTGGGATTCCTTGATTGAATAACAGTGCTTCTGCGGATTCAAGGGATTGGTGAACACCCAATAAACCTCTAACCTTAGGTGTCTCGGAGAGTATTGTATCTACTCCTCTTGAAAGTAAATCTAATTTATTTGATGTTTCAGAAAGGTTTTCTTTGACAAATCCTAGCTTTTCAACTATTCTTCTTCTTTGTTTTAGTAGGTTTCTATGCTTAATCCATAGTGTAAAAAATATAATTCCTAGCGCAAATAGTAGGGTAATTATCGCTAGTGTATAGTCTTCCATTAGTGCCAGCGAGTGTGGAGAGGTTTTGATGGCTTCTACTATTTCAGAGTCAAAAGTTGCGTTTACACCATGACTTTCAAAGCACGAGAGTCAAGAAAACTCATGATAAGTCGCTAGTTGAAAAAGCTTGAACTCCTAATTTGAGAGTTTTATTTCCAACGGAATTTCCTACCACACATGGAATACCAGCGCCTGATGCTAATTCAAAAATTCTATCAGAGACCTTGCCAGCGAATACTAATCCCTGTGCATTTTGAGATTCAGATAAGGCCTTGTCTAAATCCTTAGGTCCTATCGGATTTGATGTTGAGCCGTCTTCATTAATTATCACGGCTTGGTTTCTCTTCAATCCTTCAAAATGTGTTGCCCAAGTTTTAACTTCATCTGGAGCCTCTAGTGATGCGGTGCCTCTTCCAACAGTAGCATCATCGTCTTTTTGTAACTCAGTTTGAACTCTGGAAACAAATTTTGCAGCAGTTTCTTTCTGATTGAGACATTTTGTAATTACCTTGCCTTCTAAATGTTCAACCTCTCTACTTTGAGGTGCGACTGCTACATGAGTAAGAGATTTTCCCAATTTCCCACTAATTTCTAACAATAGAAGTTTGCCCCCTCTATCTCCATCTACAAATGCGGTTACTGTCTTCTTTTTACCCGCTAGTTTAACCAACTCTGGTTTAATTCCGGAGCCCATTGTTGCTATCGCATTTTTGATCCCAAATTTTAGTAAATTACGGACATCATTTCTTCCTTCAACAATAATTAAAGCATCACCTTCTTCTATATTCGGGCCAGCTGTCATTTCAGAGTAATCTACTTCGGTATCTAGAGTAAGTACTGTTTTTACTTCATCAAGAATATTCTTTGATTCTGATGATGCTGAATTGACAATACTGAGCAATAGTTGCTTGGCTCTATCAATAACTGATTCTCTCTTTGCTGATCTTATATTCTCAATCTGTGATACCTTGATAATTGCTTTACATGGGCCTATTCTGTCTATAGTTTCTAGAGCTGCACCAATTACTGCAGTACTCACTTGATCTAAAGAAGAGGAAACTTCGATAGTACCATTTACTCGTCCTTTGTTATTATTCAGACTTACATCTACGTGTCCAATTCTACCTGTTCTCTGAAGTTTTCTTAGTTGGAGATCTTCTCCTAGAAGTCCCTCTGTTTGACCGAAAATGGCCCCCACTACATCTTTCCTTGCTACAACTCCACTTTCTGTTCTAATAGTTGCGTGTATTACGTATTTCCCTTCACTTGTCATAATTTCATTCTCCTGCCTCTCGGCCCAAACCATGTCCTTCCCCTTTTTGCTGTATAGCAGGGGTTCTGATGGGTGAAAACACCCTGGAGTAGGCTAAGTAACAATACGTGGAGATGACCATGATTCATGAAGTCTCCGATTGCAGATATCAAGAAATATTCAATTAATCTTGTTTACCTAGTCATTAATAATAGAGTCATTATCCAGCATCATGGCTGAAGTACTGGAAGATAGAAGAAAGATATTCTGGAATGCGGCTAGACTTGCATTGAGAGATGGTGAACTAAGTAACGGAGAAAAAAGAATCCTAGTTAAACTTGCTCATACTCTTAAATTATCCGACGAAGAGCCGAAATTAGTATACGAATCCATAGTGAAGGGAATTGACCCCGGAGAGGGAACTAGAATTGACGAACACGAAATGCGATTGGTTTATGGTCAAGTCCTTGAAGCTATGCTAATACATACCGATAGATCCGATGATGTATTGTCGATGATAGTATTTTTAAGAAAAATGTTCGGAATAGATGAATCGGAGCATAGAGCTATTACTAGAAGTTTGGATAGACAATTAGAAGAAATTGTGCATAGAAGTTTTATTGAAGAATTCAGAATTAGGCTGAAAGATTCTGCCGATAGAATAGGAGATATAGTGGATAATTTAAACATCTTGCCCGGAAAGAGTAGGAATAATGAGTGATGCCGGCTTACTGGATGATTTTTTATCTAAATTTTCACATAAAGTGCATAAATCTGATAGGAAACTAGCAAAAATTGTAAGAGAAGCATATCCAATAGGGGTTCCTGCTCTTATATTGAAATCTGGAACCGACAGAATCGGTAAGTCGGCCGGTTATTCGTTTTATCTTGGTACACCGGATGATTTGTTGCGAAGTTTGGCGTCTTGGTTACTTTCTTTTGCTGGTGATCGTCAATTCACACTTTTGCGATTAATTAAGAGATTATGGAAACGTCATGGAAGGGAAGATATTGCACTTTCTTCTTTAATACTCGCAAATTTAGACCATAAAAATCTAGATGTTAATCCTTGGGAATTTCTCTCATCTATTCTCAACGAAACCGAACCATTGGATGCAATATTATTAGTCGTAGAAGAATTATTTAGAGCAAAAAAAGATGCTCCTAGTAATGTAATATTAGAAAAATGGTGTTCTGGGAGAAGTATTGAGGGCCATTTAGCACTAATTTGTACCTTTAATATGTTGAAAGCTAATCACGAAATATCCGATGAAATAATTAGTAAACTATCTTCTATTCCAATATATACAGGGGATTCAATTTTGAGTAGAATAAAAGATGAAGTGACTTTGAGTATTGATAATCATGAGGGGATGTAATGTCAAAAAGAATGCTACCATCGGATAACCCAGTTGCTGAAGAGGTATTAGAATGGACAATAAAAAGAAATTCTAAGGATATCGCACAGTTAATGAAATGGATGGGAGATGCTACTTCAAGAAATGATAGACGGACATTCATAGATCGAACACTAGATTTGATGGAAGAGTTACAATTCGCTCAGAGTCTTCTGGATGAAATGAGGTGAAAAAATCCGTTCATTACTATTAGCAGGCGGAAGGTCATCTAGAATGCGAGAGGATAAAGCATTGGTCGAGGTTGATGGAAGTCCGATGATTTGTATTATCGCTAGAGAATTGGCGAAAGCCGGCAAAGAGCCTATTAGAATAGCAATATCAAGTCCAGAAAAGATTGATGAATATGGGAAAGTTATAGATGATGATATTGAAATTGAGTGGATATTAGACGCAAAAAAATATGCCGGTCCAATTGAAGCAATTTTGGAAAGTTTACAAGATCCTCAGTGTAAAGAAATAGAAGCTCTTCAATTGTGTACTGTAGATGTTCCTTGGATAAAATCTGATTTATTCGTTTCCCTAGAAGAACGTATTGAAGATAAAGATGTGCTAATTATGCCTCATGATGGTAATAGAAGCCAACCACTTCTGGCACTGATCAGACCTTGCTCAGTATTAGAATTGCTAGAGAGCAGTCAGAAAATGCCTTTAAACGATCTATTCTCGTCAGTGCCCCATTCGCTACTAATTGAGGATCCTAGTGTACTTAGAAACGTGAATCGATTTGATGACCTAAAGTGAAATAGAACCGGAACAAAGATTATCTAATATTCTTGGATACAACTTGTGTTCTTCGATTTTAACTCTATCTTGCAGCGATTTAATGGTATCATTAGCACGAACTATCACACGACTCTGGCCTAGTATTGGTCCTGTATCTACTCCCTCGTCTACTAAATGTACAGTGCAGCCTGAAAAATTACTTCCTGCAGCCAAAACATCCCTATGAGCATGCGCTCCAGGAAAATTAGGTAATAGAGATGGGTGAATGTTAACTATTCTTCCCTTCCATTTGGAAATAAGCCAAGGAGAAATTATTCTCATATATCCGCTTAGTACGATTAATTCTGAGTTTTCTCTTTCTAAGATTTGTTGAATCTTTTTTTCGTGTTCCAGACGAATTTCGGACTTATTTTTTATTTGAGGTAATGGAACATGAAGAGCTAATATTTCATTTTCTTCTGCAATCTTAAGTCCACCTGCGTTATTATTTTCGGATATAACCAGTGAAGTGATGTGTACTCTTGGAATTTTTTGATACTGGATTAGAGATTGTAAACCAGAACCTCCACCGGAGATGAATACTGCCAATCTTACCGGATTTTCTTTGGTTCCTATTCTGGGCAATAGGAAATCAGAACTCATGACACTTGGAGATATTAGTTATTCATAGATGTTGTAGTGCGAGTGAGGATTTTTGAGTGTTATTAATACAGAAATTTATGAGGTCAGTGCCTTCGAGTTCAATCATGGCACGACTGGAAAGCTTGGATGAAATTGTTCAAGAATATTGTGTTTCAAGCAGTCCTACGAAAAGTCGAATCTATATTGGATTAGGAATTATGTTTACTTCTTTTGCTGTCATAGGAATTTGGATTCCGGGTTGGCCTACCGTGTCATGGGCAGTTCCAGCGGCATACTTCTTTTCGATATCAAGTGAGAGATTATTCAGATGGACACTAACTAACAGATATTTCGGGGATGCTATTTTTGAATACTACGCTACAGGAAAAACTATTCCAAAACATGCAAAGAATTGGATTATAGCACTAATAATTACTATGACTACATTTTCTGCGACTTTTGTTTGGTATATCTCGACTTTAGGAGATGGGAAGATTCTAGATCCTTCTACTTGGAATGGTGCAGACCCAGGATTTGGCTCAATGACGGTACTAATTGTTGGAGTAATTGGTGTGTGGTACGTTGGGGCTAAGATTCCTCACAGAGAATGACGAAAAACTAAGACCATTGAGATAGATATTTCTTAAGTTTGAGTTTTTTCTTTGTGTTAGCAGATGACATGTACCTTATTTTACCAAAAATAGGCCTTTCTGGTCCCCATGCCCTATCATGTCTTCCCATAACCCAAAATATTCCTGTGTAGCTATTAGGATCTCTACCATCTAATGCCCATCTATCATTTAATTTAATCATCCAATCTGCAGCAATTTCAGGTGTTGCTGACCACTCTAAAATTCTCTTCCCCCAGAGCATCCTGAGATAGTTATGTATCATGCCGGTTTCTCTGAGTTCCCTTTGTGCTGCATTCCATACTTCATCATCAGTTTGCGCATTTTCTATTTGATCAAATGAATATTTTTCTTTTCTTTCATGGGAGTGTTCAGATAGAGTTTTTTTGGCCCAATCTGGTATAGATTCAATTTTGTAATGATTCTTATTATAGAAGGCAAAATTATAACCCAACTCTCGCCAAGTAATAATTTGATCTAGGAATGTCTCTGCAGGTTCTGATACTCCCCACCAACCCATTCTAGAGCCCTTTCCAGTTGATTCTTCATCGATGAAAGTAGGATCCCAATTTTCTCTAATTAGTATGGAATGTATAATTTCATGAGTAGAAATGTGTCCAAAGTGAATCCAAGGAGAAAGGCCACTACTAGCACCATTTTCTGTATTATTCCTATCAGAATTGTATCTGTATAGTTTTTTTTCTAAAAACTGTTCAAGTAAATTTCTAGCTTCGATTACACCACCTGGCTTAGAATCGACTGCAGGTACTTCTTTGTCTATTTCTAGTGGTTGCATTGCCGTTCTTCCTACTTCTCCACCTTCCGCAACTCTCCACATCCATTCCAGTGGCGTAATCTCAAATTTTGTTTCATCCATGACTTCGTCCAAAATATTTTTTGGCACTCTTAGATCTGTATCAATTCCTTCCATAGGGTTTTTCAGCGGTGTAGATTGGAAAGTATCGAGTAAGTTCTTTTGCACAAATCGTCTAAATGAGTGAGCTGTTGGGAACGCTTTTCCTGCCATCTGCATTGGAAATATACCATTGGAATCTACTGCTTCAAGTCTAACTTTAGATACTGCTGATGCTCTATTTAGTATCCAGAGAGGTAAATATGTAGGATAATCATCAATAATCATGCATGCTGCTTTTTCGGAAACTCTCCTTAGAAGTCCATCTCCAGTATCTTTATGGTTTTCGACCCAAGGAATATATGTGATTTTATGTTCTTCGAATTGGTCAAGATTTCTCATCAATCCTTGAACCATGAATGTAAGTACTCTTTCCGAAGTCCATTTGTGTCTAATTGATACTCCTTCCACTACTAATACTGGTTTTTTGAGAATAATTCCTAGTTCAATTGCTCTTTCCAATGACGCATTATAATTGAATCTACGAGATGCGGTCATCCAATAGACAACAAATGATCCATTCGGATTTATTGGCTGATTATTGAGTACGCGAATCCTTGGTAGAAGCCTACTTTTGAGTTCACTAACCGCGTCGCCCATCGTAGTTTAGGTGTAGAACTAAGTTATAACGGGATGTTTATGAAAAGCTACTAATTTCTTGTTAATTAATGTAAAAATAGTCTTTTTCCAGTAAATATCATTGATATTCCATGTTCGTTTGCTGCGTCTATTGATTCTTGATCCCTGATAGAACCACCGGGCTGAACTATTGAAGATATTCCTATTTCATTTGCTAAATCGATTGCATCTTTAAATGGAAAAAAGGCATCAGATATCATCATTGATTTTTCTGATTTTTTTCCAGCCCTTCTGGCAGCAATTTTTACTGCTTCAATCCTACTGGTTTGCCCTGGCCCAATTCCTACCGTAGTAAATCCCGTATCGGTTTTTTTTACTAAAATTATGGCATTTGATTTCACTTCTGAAATTACAATAATTCCAAACCTTGCTAACTCAATTTCATACTCATCCATCTTATTATCGGTCACCGATTTTACTTCATCCCATTCTATGGATGGGGGCCCTTGTATCTGTGCCAACCACCCACCTTCAATTTGTCTAAACTTTACCTCGTCTATTCGTGGTATTAACTCTCTAATTGATATAATTCTTCTGTTTTTCTTAGATGACAACAGACTCAATGCATCTTGTTCAAAATCTGGGGCTAATATACATTCAAAAAAGTGTTCTGATATCATTTCTGCCGTGGCTTTCGTTACAGTATGTGTGAATCCAATCACACAACCAAAAGCACTTTCGGGGTCACTTAGTAAAGCATTTTTCCATGATTTTACTTGGTGGGCATCTACCGCAACTCCTGAAGGATTTGAGTGTTTTACTATAACACACCCATGTCTATCTTCCTTACAGAATATCATTAGAGAGCGTAGAATTCTTAGAGTTCCATCTAAATCTAAGTAATTGTTGAAAGAGAGTTGTTTACCACTGTGTTGATCAATTGCGGCTAGTCCAGTTTCTAGATATTGTGAGGAATCTGGATAGAAGCTTGCTGGCTGATGGGGATTTTCGCCATATCGTAATCTTGTACCTTCTTTTGTAGAAATTTTTATTTTCTTTGGTATCTGATTATTATTAAATCTTCGATTTAATTCAGTAGAAATAGCTAAATCATATTCTGAAGTTCTTTCAAAGGCTTCCAATGCCAATTTCTTCCTTTTTTCTTCCGTTATTCCTGACGGAGATCCATTATGTTCAGTCAAATCATCAATTATATTCTGATACTGATTGGGGTTTGTCAGAACGATGACATCTTCGAAGTTCTTAGCCGCAGAACGAATCATCGTAGGTCCACCAATATCTATCATTTCAATTAATTCTGATTCTTCAACCGGTGGATTCCTAGAGGATGTTTCTTCAAAAGGATATAAATTTACACATACTAAATCTATGGAAGAGTAGCCTAATTCGACTAATTTAGACATGTCACTTGTATTTGACTTACGTGCTAGTATTCCACCGTGTATTGCTGGATGTAATGTTTTTACTCTGCCATCGAAAATCTCAGGATGTTTGGTATATTCTGAAAGTTCAATTATTTCTATCCCTGAATTTCTAAGTTCACGAGATGTCCCTCCAGTTGAGATTATTGTCCATCCTAAATCCACAAGAGATTTTGCAAAGGGTACTAAGGACTCTTTATTCCAAACACTCAGTATAGCGCGTGGATTATTCATAGTCATGGGTTGGACTGTTATTCTTGAAAGGTTTCTATCATTATTGTGTATTTTTTGACGAAATTACTTGATCTATTCTCAACATACTAATTGCAGTTTCTGTAGCAGATTCAATTGAATTTTCAATAAGTGGACTCGGGTGCCAAACTCCTTTTACTTTCACCACTGTTCCTTTTGGTGAAATTCCAAAGGAATTCGTTCCTTTCATTGTAGCTGTCCTCAGTTCTAATATTCTATCTAGTGGATCTCCGCCGGCATTTTCAACTAATGTTGACGGGATAGTTTCCAAAGCTCTGGAAAATGCTTCCATAGACAATCTCTCCTTGCCACCAATTTTTTCTGCTTCATCTCTTACTGCCTGAGCCATACTTGAATGAATTGACCCAGCTCCCAAAATAACTTTTGACTTCATTGATATTGATGTGGATCTCAATGCATCATGTATCCCTCTTATTATCTCTTCAACGACTACATCCTCTCCCCCACAAACCTCAATAGTAACAATTGAAGGTGAGGTGCAATTATCGATTCTGATAATATCTTCAACCCGGTCAGATTGTTCTCTTCTTTC
>CEOJ01033212.1_pt1 | contig 10859 bp, 6 predicted proteins | sample 530281 | NCBI WGS metagenome assembly CEOJ01 (sample SAMEA2619879, study PRJEB7988) | marine metagenome | isolation source: saline water (ENVO:00002010), including | reverse complement strand
AATAAAAATGATTTAAAAGGCCTTAATGCTTTTGTTGATATAGGTTTGAAAAAAAGTAGCCTTTCAATTTTTGAAGATAATAAATTATTATATTTAAATAATACCTTTGTAAGTGGAGAATATATTACCAAGGATATTTGTAAAATTTTGAATTTAGATTATAGAAAGGCAGAATCTAAAAAATTTAAATTTTCAAAGAATAATAAAATAAAAGAAGAAAAAAAATATAATAAAGATAACGAATTATTAAAAAAAATAATAAATTCACGACTAGAGGAAATAATTGAGCTTTTATTTTTTAATTGCCCGATTAGTAAAAAATTTAACAATCAAACTAATCTTAAACTTTACTTTATTGGAAACGGTTCTAAGGTTTTAAATGAGAACCTTTTGTCTTTTGGTCCTGAATTCAATTTCATTAGTGAGATGTCCATTATGGCAGATGAAATAAAAGAGTGCTGTGATGGAGCAATGAAATATCTTGTAAAAGAGAATGAAAGCTATGTTAAAAAATCCATAATTAACATTGAAAATACAGGTTTTTTCGAGATGTTATTCAATTATTTTTCAAGAAAATAGCAATTTTTCGTAACATAAGTTGTTTTTTTAAGAGAATACTTTTTTTATATAAGTCTTTGAAATGTCTATTTTAAATCAAAAAACAATAAACAAATCTATTTCAATAAACGGTATAGGATTACATACTGGAAAACCAGTTGAAATAACACTTTTGCCCTCAGAACCAAATTCTGGAATTATATTTAAAAGAACTGATATTAAATCAAATAATATTGTAATACCTTCTTATGATAATGTAATTGATACAACTTTATGTACAACTTTATCTAACGAATTTGGTGTTAAAGTTTCAACCATAGAACATCTAATGGGTGCACTTTATGGTTTAGGAATAGATAATCTAGTAATTGAGGTAAACTCACAAGAATTACCAATTTTAGATGGATCAGCTAAAATTTTTGTAGAAAAAATATTATCTACAGGGATTAAATCATCAACTGCACCAATTAAATTAATTAAAATAAATAAAAAAGTTTCTTATCAAGAGGAAAATAAGTTTATTTCACTTGAGGCATCAAAAGTTGCATCTGAAATAGATTTTGAGATTAGTTATAAGAACAAAATAATTTCAACACAAAGAAATAAAATAAATATATTTAATGATGATCTTAAAGATATTTTTGAGTCTAGAACGTTCTGTTTATATGAAGATGTAGAAAAACTTAAGAAAGCGGGCTTAGCACAAGGTGGAAGTTTAGAAAATGCAGTTGTAGTAGGAGAAAAAGAAATTTTAAATAAAAGCGGGTTAAGAAACCATAAAGAATTTGTTAATCATAAGATATTAGATTGTATGGGTGATTTATATTTGTCAGGATATAGAATTGTAGGTTCCTTGAAAACATCACACGGGGGTCATGGATTAACAAATAAAATATTGAGAAAGCTATTTTCTGAAAAATCGAATTTTACTGTCATTGAGATTAAAGAAAAGACTTTACCTTACCAAATTTTAGATAGATCTTATCTAAAATCAATCGCTTAAAAATAGAAATTTTTTTTATTTCTGCTAATAAATGTATATGCGTTTTTTTACATTAATATTAATTGCAGTAGCTATTCTTTTAAACGCATGTGCAAAAGAAGAAACTGTGGTCGAAGTCATTCAAGAGAAAGAAATAGATTTACAAATGATAGATGCTTATGAGGAAGGTTTAAAAGCATTAAATGACAATGATGGTCTGCTTGCGGCAAAAAAATTTAGTGAGGCAGAATTAATTTTTCCTCAATCAAAATGGGCCCCGAGATCAGCACTTATGTCAGCATATTCTTATTATACTCAGGGATATTATAGCGACTCAATTTATGAACTAGAAAGATTTCTAAAAACATATCCACGTCACCCCCAAACTGATTATGCATACTATTTATTAGGTATAAATTATTATGATACTATAGTTGATGAAACAAAAGATCTTAAGCCAATTTTAAAATCAAAAGAATATTTTGAGTTTGTAATGAAAAATTTTTCTAATACAGATTATGCTTTGGACGCAAAATTTAAACTAGAACTAATAAATGAATTTTTAGTTTCTAAAGAGATGTACCTAGCAAGATATTATTTTGAAAAAGAAAAATGGATACCTGCAATAAATAGATTTAAGCAAGTTGTGGAAACTTATGATGACTCTATTTTTATTGAGGAAGCACTTCATAGATTAGTAGAAATTCATTATAAAATTGGATTAGTAGATGAGGCTAAAAATTATGCTTATATATTAGGCTATAACTATCAATCAAGTGAGTGGTATGAAAAATCTTATAAAATATTTAATAAAAATTATTCTGCTAATAAAATTAAACTTAAAAAAGAAAAAAAGAATAATTCACTGATTGAAAAAATTAAAACAAAAATATTTTAATGGAAGATAAAGAAACTGTTAAGAAAAAATATTTAGATAAAATTAAAAAGCTTACAAAATATAATGAATCTTATTTTTCAAAAGATAAATCTATCGTTTCAGATAAAGAATATGATGAATTAAAAAAAACAATACTAGAGTTAGAAAAAAATTATACTTTTTTAAATCATAAGAATTCCCCATCTAAAAATGTAGGTTTCAAACCATCAAAAATATTCCAAAAAAAATCTCATAGGGTTCCGATGCTCTCACTATCAAATGTATTTGATAAAGAAGATTTAATTAATTTTGAAAAGAAAATAAAAAATTATCTAAATTTTAATTCAAATAATATTTTTGAATATAGCGTTGAGCCTAAAATTGATGGTATATCCGCATCTCTTACATATGAGAATGGGGTTTTAGTTTCAGGTTTATCAAGGGGAGATGGATACGAGGGTGAGGTAATTACAGAGAACCTAATAACAATAAATGATATCCCAAAAATTGTTAAGATAAAAGATTTCCCTTCAAATATTGAGATAAGAGGCGAGGTTTACATAAACAAAAAAGATTTTGAAAATTTGAAAGATAAATTTGCAAATCCCAGAAACGCAGCATCAGGTTCTTTAAGACAGAAAGATTCTTCTGAAACAAGAAAAATACCTTTAAAATTTATTGCTTATACTTTTGGTTTATTTGAAAATAATAAATTCATTTATCAATCAGATTTTTTAAAATCTTTAAGAAAATGGGGTTTCAAAACAAGTAAATATAATTGTGTTATATCTAATATAAACGAACTAATTAAAAATCATCAAAATTTTGAGGCTAAACGATATGAATTGGATTACGACGTTGATGGTTTAGTTTATAAAATAAATGATCTACAATTACAAAATAGATTGGGCTTTGTTGGTAATGCACCTAGATGGGCAGCGGCTCATAAATTTTCAGCAGCATCTTCTTTTTCAAAAATTTTAAATATTGAAATTCAAGTTGGTAGAACAGGAGCATTAACTCCAGTTGCCAAAGTAGAACCTGTAAATATAGGCGGTGTAGTTGTTTCGAATGCAACATTACATAATGAAGACGAGATAAATAAAAAAGATATTAGAATTGGGGATGTGGTAAAGATTGAAAGAGCAGGGGATGTGATACCACATGTAGTTGCGGTAGATTTGTCCAAAAGATCCACAAAGACCAAGAAGTATATATTTCCAAATAAATGTCCATCTTGCGGTTCAAAAGTGGAGAAAGAATTTAATAAACAAACAAAAAAATATGATGCTGTAAAAAGATGTTCATCAGATGGATTTTCTTGTGAAAGAATTGCAATTGAAAAAATCAAACATTTTGTATCAAAAGATGCACTTAATATTGATGGATTTGGAAAAAAAGTAGTAGAAAAATTTTGGGAAAAAAAATTTATTAGATATCCCCAAGATATATTTAAACTAGACTATAAAAAAATTGAGACTTTAGAGGGATGGGGGCACCAATCTGTTCAAAATTTAAAATATTCAATAGATAAATCTAAAAACATTTCTCTCAATAAATTTATATTTGCTCTAGGAATAAGACATATTGGTCAAGAAAATGCAAAATTAATAGCTACGCATATACAGTCAAGTAAGAATTTTATATCAATAGATAAAAATTACGATTTAAACTCATTTGTGAATATTGATGGTATTGGAGAAATTCAAATTTCATCAGTAAAAAAATTTTTCTCTAATAAGGAAAACCTTGAAGTTGTTAAGGAGTTATCAAAATGCTTAAATATAAAAAATGAGGAGACCAATAAAGCTGGAAAATTAAAAAATCTTAGTTTTTTGATTACAGGCAAATTAGAAGGCATGAGTAGAGCTGAAGTTAAATCTATTATTGAAAAAAACTCAGGAAGAATATTAAGTTCTGTAAATAAAAAACTAAATTATTTAATTGTTGGAGAAAAACCAACAGTTAAAAAAATAAATCAAGCAACCAATATAGGTATTAAAATTATTAATCAGGAAGATTTAAATAAACTTTTAAATAAGTTGTAGTAACCAGCTTTTTTCGCTTTTATTCAAAAATTTAGAAATATTATTATAAACTTCTAAATTGTACTTTAATAAATAGTCTTTTTCTTTACGAGACAATAATTTTTCGTTAATTAAATCTTTATCTATAGGAGCCATTGTAAGGTTTTTAAAATTTAATTTTTTTTTATTTTTTTTTACATACACTAAGTTTTCAATTCTAATTCCAAATTTACCCTCTTCGTAATATCCTGGTTCATTACTTACAATCATCCCTTCTTTAAGTTCAACAGAATTGAATTTTGATATTGATTGAGGTCCTTCATGAACATTTGAAAAAAAACCTACTCCGTGACCAGTTCCATGACCATAATCTAGGTTTACCTTATTTAATGATGCTCTAGCTTTCTTATCGATTAAATATCCCTTATTAATGAGTTTTAGATCATTAGTAGCTACAGCAATATGGCCTTTAAGTACTCTGGTGAAAATATTTTTTATCCTAATTGGCGGTTTTTTAAAACACACTGTTCTTGTAACATCCGTTGTTCCGTATTTGTATTGACCACCAGAGTCACATAAAAAAATATCATTTTTTTTTATTTTTCTATTTGTTTTTTTTGAAGATCTATAATGTATTATTGCACTATTAGGACCAGAACCTGCAATTGTATTAAAACTTGGATATATATAATCCTTATCTTTCTTTCTAAAATTTTCTAATTTTTTTTCTAAACTTAATTCATCAAAACCAAAATTTTTTTCTTGTTTAATCCAATATAAAAACTTTGTTAAAGCAGCTCCATCTTTAATATGGGTCTTAATCATATTTTGTATTTCAACTTTATTTTTAATTGATTTTAAATAATAAATTGGATCTTCAAAGTTTGAAATAATAAATCTTGACTCGATCAAACTCTGATAAAAAATAGAACAAGTTAATTTATCAATTGTGAAGTTCGATTTGTCTAATTTTGACAAAATATCAAAAATTTTATTAAAACTATAAAATTTAATTTTTTTATAATTAATCTTATTTTTAACAATTTTAATTTTTTCTAATTTACTAAAAAAATATATATTTTTCTTTTTATCAATAATTACTCTAGCATTCGGTATTGGGCTATTTGGATTATCCTTCCCTCTTATATTAAGTAGCCAAGCAACATTTTCTGGAGAAGATACAAAAATACTATCTGATTTATTTTTTTTTAATATTTTATAAAGTCTATTAATTTTAGATTTAACACTTTCACCAACTATGTTATCATCTAGTTTAAAGAAAAAATTTGGTTTCTTTTCTTTTTCTAAAAAAATAGTATCTACGAAATTTATATTTATAGGTATAAGTTTGAATTTGTAACCAAAATAATTTTTTAACGTTAAAGACGTAAATAATTTTGGATCATAACCAATTTTTTTATATTTGTTAGTATCTAGCATATCTTTTGGGTATGTGTATGGTATTTCAATTATTTTAAAATTTTTTCCACTTTGCATTTTACTTTGAATTGAATATCTTCCATCGACAAATAGTAAGTTTTCTGATCTTGAAATTATCGAGAAGCCCGCTGATCCAGAAAAATTTGTAACAGTTTCAAGTCTATTTGGAAAAGCATATTCAGCAAAAAACTCATCGTTTTTAGGAATAATATAAGCATCTAAACCATAGGATTTAATTAATTTTTTTATTTTGTTTAGTATTTTCATGACTTAATTCTTTTCTGATATCTCAACCAGCCTGGACTTTTAATTTCGTTTTCATAATCTATATCCTGATTAAATTCAAATTCTTCGCTATCATCTTGCATAAATTGATTATTTTTTTCAATATTTTTCTCAGGTAGTTCATCTATGAATCTTGATGAAATACTATCAATCCAATCACCTTGATAAAATCTATTCATAGAAAAAGAGATATGAGCAATTTTTTTTGCCCTTGTTATTCCAACATAAGCCAATCTTCTTTCTTCTTCTAGCCCACTTTGTCCTTTTTCCTCCATAGATTTTTGATGGGGAAACAAACCTTCTTCCCAACCAGGCAAAAATACAACATCAAACTCAAGTCCTTTGGATGAATGCATTGTCATGAGATTAACTTTTTGACCCTCCCAATCCTGATCTATTGAAGTCGCTAAGGCCACATGTTCTAAAAAACTTTCGAGATTATCAAATTCTTTCATTGCGTTTAAAAGTTCTTTAATATTTTCTAATCTGTTTTCATTTTCTAAATCCTTTTTATCCTTAAGCATCTGACTATAACCAGATTCATCTAAAACAATTTGTAATAATTTAACGTGATTAATTTTTTTTCTTATGTCAAATCTCCATTTATCAATTAAATTTAATATTGAGTTTAGGCCTATTTTAGGTTTTGGTTTTATCATATTTAACTCAATCATTTTTTTTGCTCCCTCTTCTAGAGAGAGTCTGTTTTTATTTGCATAATCATAAATGATTTTAATTGTTGTATCCCCGATTGATCTTTTTGGAATATTAATAATTCTTTCCAAAGATAGATCATCTTTCGGTTGATTAATTATTCTTAAAAAAGCTATACAATCTTTAATTTCAGCACGTTCATAAAACTTTGTTCCACCAATTATTCTATAAGGAATTCCTATTTTTAAAAATCGTTCTTCAAATTCTCTAGTTTGAAAAATAGCTCTTACTAATATAGTAATATTATTTAATTTAAATTTTGATTTTAATTTTTCAATTTTTTCACCTATACCAATCGCTTCATCTTTTCCACTCCTATAACTATCTAAATAAACAAACTCTCCATCTTCACCATCTGTAAATAAAGTTTTTCCTACTCGATTATCATTATTAGATATAAGAGTAGAGGCAACAGTTAAAATATTTTGAGTTGATCTATAATTTTTTTCTAATCGTATTATTTTTGTTTTTTCGTATACTTTGTCAAATTCTAAAAAATTTTTTATTTCAGCACCTCGCCAACTATAAATAGATTGATCGTCATCCCCAACACAGCAAATGTTTTTGTTTTCTTTTGATAAAAGATTCAGCCATTTACTTTGTATAAAATTTGTATCTTGATATTCATCTACAAGTATATATTTAAAATTTTTTGAATACATTTTTGTAATATCAGGATTATGCTCAAATATTTTTATACAATGCAAAATTAAGTCATTAAAATCACAAGCGTTAAGATCAATTAATTTAGATTGATAGATTTTATATATTTTAAGAAAAGATGATTCTAATTTTTCACTTCTTTTCAGAGTAACATCATCTGGATACCAACCTTTGTTTTTCCATTTTTCAATTATATTAAGTATATAATTTGGGGATATTTTTTTTGTGTCAATATTTTCAGATTTACAAATATTTTTTATCAATTTTTTTTGATCATCTTGATCTAAAATAGTAAAGTTATAATTTAAATCTGCAGCTCTTGCATGTTTTCTCAAAATTTTTACACAAATTGAATGAAAGGTTCCAACCCAAGGCATACCAAATTTCTTCTTTTTCAAATTAAATAAAATTCTGCTAAGCATTTCATTGGCCGCTTTGTTAGTAAAAGTTACAGCTAAAATTTCATTGGGTGATGCTTTTCCAGATAAAACTATATGACAAATTCTTGATGTTAATACTTTTGTTTTACCAGAACCTGCTCCAGCGACGATTAATAAAGGTCCATCAATGGAAGTTACAGCCTCTTTCTGCTTTTCGTTTAAATTATTTAGGTAATCAAAATTTAACATTTCAAATTTAAGTTGTATAAGTACTTTTTAAAATAATGAAAAAAGACTCATTTAAAATACCTTTTAAAAGTAATTTTTTTAAAGAACAAGATCCTTTTCATCTTGTGCTGATTTTTTTCATAATTTTTTTTGGCACTGCCATTTTCTTCTCAATACCTACATTTTATGATTATAAAAAATACCACCCAATAATTGAAAAAAGTATCGACAAGTATTTTAAACTAAAAATAGATAATATAGAAAAAGTAAGTTTTAGGTTTATACCATCTCCACATTTATTGATTAAAAAAGCAAATTTGAGAATAAGAGAAAACGAAACAAAATCAGTTTCTCAACTTGAAAATGTAAAATTATTTATTTCAATCACAGATCTCTATAATGATAAATTTGAAATAAACAGAATTGAGGTCGCTAAAGCAAATTTATATCTTAATAACCTATCCTTGAAAAATTTTATTCAAAATTTAAAAAAAAACATAGTAAAGAATGTAATAGTTAAAAAAAGCACAATTTTTTTTAAAGATAAAAATGATGAAATAATTTTACTTTCGAAAATAAAAAAGTTTAATTATAAAATTGATTATGCAAATAATAAAAAAATTTTAAAAATTGATGGTAATATTTTCGACTCAGATTATAAATTTAAATATTTAATAGATTATAAGTTTCCCAACATCCAAAATACAATATTAGAATTAAATAATCCAAATATTATTTTAGAAAATAATATTGAAGAGGATATATATTCAGAAAATTTATCTCAAAAAGGAAATTTTATAATTAGATTTCTTAACAAAAAAAATATAATTAAATACAAAATCAAAGACAATAATTTAGAATTGATTGGCAATAACATTAAAAATACAGATTTCGACTTAGATGGAATAATTAATTTTAAACCTTTCCATTTTAATTTAAATTTTGAAAATAAGAAAATTAATTTGGTTAATTTAGAAAATTTACTCTATAAAATTTATACTAACCAAGAATTAAAATTTGAAAATCTTTCTGGTAATTTAAAAATTAATTTTAAAGAAATAGATAATAAAATTCTTAATTCTGGATTTATCGAATTTAATTTTGGAAACTCTAATATATATCCTAAAAAAAACATTTTCAATTTATCTGATTTTGCTTCTTTGGAAATTATTGATTATGAATATTTAAAAGAAATAGATCAAATAGTTCAAATGAAAATAAAAATTGATATCAGTGATGAAGAAAAATTTAATAGGTTTTTATTTAATTATAGAAAGAAAAGGTTCAGTAACGAATCAATTTACTTCTTTTATCAATTTAATTCGAATACAAAAAATCACTTTATAAGTAGAATATCTAATAAAGGATTTACTAACACTAATGAATTTTATAAATTTAAAAATTTACAACAATTGAAAAATTTATTAATTGATGAAAATATGTTTATGATGGATTAATCATTTTCTTTGGATCAACAATTTTTGAATAATCTTTTTTATTAATTAGACCACTTTTTATTGCTTCATGTTTGAGTGTTGTTCCATTCTTAAGTGCAGTTTTTGCAATCTTGGCAGCATTATCGTAACCAATTTTAGGTGCTAGTGCCGTAACTAACATTAATGAATTATTTAAATCATTATTAATTTTTTTTTGATTTGCTTTAATTCCTTTCACACAATATTTTGCAAAATTATTTGAACTGTCAGATAACAAATCGATTGATTGTAGAATATTATGCGCGATTAATGGTTTAAACACATTTAATTCAAACTGACCTTGTGACCCTGCTAATGTAATTCCAGTATGATTACCAATTACTTTTACACACACCATTGTGACTGCCTCTGACTGGGTCGGGTTTACTTTACCAGGCATTATTGATGAACCAGGCTCATTTGCGGGTAGTATTAACTCACCGTAACCTGCTCGTGGACCCGATCCCAAATATCTAATGTCATTAGCTATTTTCATTAAACAAACAGCTGCTGTATTTAATGTTCCTGAAAAATTAACAATTGGATCATGTGCCGCCAAAGCAGCAAACTTATTTTTTGCAGGTTTAAAATTAATTTTTGTAATTTTACTTATTTCTTTACAGATTTTTTTATCAAAGTTTTTACTTGTGTTTATTCCAGTGCCTACAGCTGTCCCTCCTTGAGCCAAGAAATTTATTTCTTTTAATGCATGTTTAATTCTTATTATCGTATCCTCTAATTGCGATTGATAACCAGAAAACTCTTGTCCCAGCGTTAAAGGAGTAGCGTCTTGAAGATGAGTCCTTCCAACTTTTATTATTTTTTTAAACTGTGAGACTTTTCTTTTAAGTTCTTTATTTAACGAATTAAGAGACGGTAATAATTTATCCCTTGTCTCAATTGCTATTGCAATATGCATTGCACTTGGAAATACATCATTAGTGGACTGAGATTTATTTACATGATCATTTGGATGAACGGGTTTCTTTGATCCTAATTTTCCACCTAAAATTTGAATGGCTTTATTTGCAATGACTTCATTCACATTCATATTTGTTTGGGTTCCCGAACCTGTTTGCCAAACTTTTAATGGGAAATGATCGTTAAGTTTTCCACTTATTACGTATTCTGAAGCTTTTATAACTGCATTTGCAATTTTTGAATTTATTTGCCTTTCTTTTTTATGAACTAAAGCAGCTGATTTTTTAATAATTGCAATTGATTGAATTA
>CEOJ01028614.1_pt1 | contig 10864 bp, 5 predicted proteins | sample 530281 | NCBI WGS metagenome assembly CEOJ01 (sample SAMEA2619879, study PRJEB7988) | marine metagenome | isolation source: saline water (ENVO:00002010), including | reverse complement strand
TCCTCAGTTTCTGTTGAGTCCAAAGGTGATGAGTCTAATGAATCAGTAATTCCATCTCCATCATCATCGTCATCTAAATTATCGCAAACTCCGTCTGAATCAGTATCTAATGGAATAGACGATGAATCTAGTGGATCGGAAGAGCAATCTATTTCTAAATTATCATTGAATGAATCGCCATCATCATCTAAATCATTGTTGTCTCCGATATTATCGCCATCTGTATCTTTAGTCTCATTTTCATCCTTTGGAAAATCATCTTCTGTATCGATTACGCCATCATTGTCATCATCTTCATCTAGGACATCACAAATATTATCTGAGTCTGTGTCCAGAGGTGTTGAATTTTCATCTAGAGAGTCGGTATTACACTCGACTTCATCTGTATCTAACCATCCATCGCCATCATCATCTTCATCGGAGTTATCTCCTATGTTATCTCCATCTAAGTCTTGAGTTTCATTTGGATCATTTGGGAATGAGTCATTTTCATCGGCCACTCCATCGCCATCATCATCTTCATCTAATGCGTCGCATATTCCATCTGCATCAAAATCTGATGGAATACTCAGATTGTCACTAGGATCTGATCCACAAATAATTTCCTGTTCATCATAAAATCCATCGCCATCCGTATCAAGAGTGAATATCCAAATTGATAAATTGTATAGTCCGGATCCACCGTTCCAATAGTATGTATAAGCTTCAATATATACGTCTTCATCACCAACGTATGTATTATTTGCGCTTACAAACTCCGGAATATTGTTAGTAGAATAAGAAATACTGTTATAACTGTCATCATATAATTCTAAATCAAAGTTATTCGCATAAAACATCATTTCTATATATATTCCATGATCCTCGGGAACATATATTACATAGTAATCATAGTTATCTGTATCTTCATCTAGATACCCTTCCCAATAAGAAAGGGATGCATTAGTTGAAATTCGAGTGGCAGAACTAAGAGAATCTCCGGCATCTCCACCACTCAGTGCATCATTCTGATTCAAGGCAGCTATTTGAGATATATTAATGAATATAATTTCTAGGGAATAATTTCCTTCTCCCCCATTTATCCAATTGTAAAAACCAGTAGTTACCATAACATATACTGTAGAATTACTAACATTGGTAGCGCCACTTTGTACAAATTCAGGATTTTCGGATGAATAGTATGTATCATCTATGGAATTCTGATTAGAGTCATAAAGATACAAATCAAAATTATTGGATGAATTGTTCATATAAAGAGATGATTGGATGCCAAATCCGGGTGGAACATATACAGAGTAATAGTCTCTAGAGTCAGAAATTTCGGAAGTGCCTGAATTACCGTCGGAAACCCAGCCTATGTAAGATCCATTACCTGACAAGGAGTGAGCCTCATCAAAGCCATTACCGGCATCACTACCAGAATTTGCATCATTTTGAGTTAATGCGGGAGAAGAAGAAATGTCAGAAAAATTAAATGTTAAAGTGTAGGTCAAATTCGTTGCACTGCTAGAGGCAGCATATATTCTAAAGAATATCGTAGAACCGCTTACTAAAGTAGAATTAGCTGTTACACTAGCAGGATTGTAGTAGTAGTCGGAATCAATTATATTCCCGCTGGGCGAGTACAAGTAGAAATACAAATATGAATTTCCTGACCATTCTAATGAACTCCAAATAGTTCTATTTTCAGGTACATAAATCGAATAATAATCATCTCTATCCCAGGTATAATCTATCCAACCAGTTGTAGTAAAATCTGTAACAGGCCCTGATATGTCTAGAGCTGAAGAAATAGAACCTCCGGCATCAACTCCTTTTCTTCCATCATCTTGAATAGATCCAGGTTGGCCCGCTGTGCTGAAAAGTGTAATTGTTAAGTCATAATTCCCGATTGTGTTGTAATAGTAGGGAGTATAAACTCTGATGAAAACATATTGACCACTCATGTTAGTACCATTTGTACTTACGTCTGTCCATGGAGCTGAATAGTCATAATCTACTGTATTCAATGAGTTATCATATATATACAGATAATCATAATTTCCGGAAGGAAAATTGCCAGAGACTGCCAATCCATGGCCAGCTGGAATTGAAATATTGTAATAATCATCTTCATCATAATTATGGTGAAGCCAACCGTTAATTGTCTGGTTTGTACTGTTTAGATTTATGGCATCTTCAGGAATATTACCTGCATCTTGACCCGAACCAGCATCATTCTGTGCACCTAATACGACATCTAAAACTTCTAATGTAGCATTGTAGTAGTTAGTAGCCCCATTGTAACCATAAACTCTAGCACAATAAGAGGCTGAAGTAGATACACTCTCGGAAACTGACTCAGAATTGGATACTGAACCAGAACTATCTACATAATTCCCATTTATGTCATATAGATATACATCTAAGTCCCCAATACTGTGAGAAAAGGTAATATTAAACCAAAAATCGGCAGTTTCGGATATCCAAAAACAGAAATAATCATCATCATACGAACTATCAATGGTAAGGTCTGACCATGAAGTCATATTTACTCCATTTTGATTGATTGTAGCATTTTGCCAAGTTGCTGTAGCTAAGGTATCATCATCTTCATAAGCATCTGGTGTACTAACATTGGCTTGTACAGAGAATGAAACGCATGAAGTAACTAAAATCGCTACTAAAAAAGTTGCTTGAGTGTAATTTGTCATGTACTTCCTCAATATCACCAGTATGTTAGAGTTTATTACTCTACGTACTACCTATCTCTAGTATTTATAAAATCCGATACCTGTTTTTCTACCTAATTTATTCTCATTTACCATTTCTACGAGTAAATTAGCTGGCAGATATTTATCATCATTGAATCCTTCATGTAGTACTCTCATGATATTTAGTATTGTATCCAAACCTATCAAGTCCGCTAATGCTAATGGGCCTATGGGGTGATTCATTCCCAATTTCATTATGCCATCTATTGCTTCGGGATCCGCAACACCTTCCTGGAGTGTAAAAATTGCTTCATTAATCATAGGACACAAAATCCTATTACTAACAAAACCAGGAGAATCGTTACAGGATAGAGGAATTTTTCCAAGTTTTTCGGTCAAAGAAACTATTGCCTCTGAAACTTCGGAAGATGTAGAATTTCCATTAATTATTTCTACTAATTTCATAATTGGAACAGGATTCATGAAATGCATCCCAATTACTCTATCTGGTCTACTTGTACATTTTGCAATCTCATTAATGGAAATACTAGAAGTATTGGTGGCAAGTATTGTTTTATCCTTACAAATTTCATCTAATTCAGAAAACGTTTTGAATTTTAATTCTGGTATCTCTGGTATCGCTTCAATAACCAAATCACATCCTGAAATAGATGAAAATTCTGTCGATATTGAAATATTAGACAAGGTGGCCTTTACTTCTTGCTCACTAATTTTTTGTTTAGAAGCTAGTTTGTTCAAGGAATTTTTTATACTTAATAATCCTCTTTCTAGGAATTCTGTATTAAGATCTAACAAAGTTACTTTTATATCGCTACTTGCCACTACTTGTGCAATACCATTTCCCATTTGACCTGATCCTAAAACTCCTACAGAACTAATTTCCATGATACTCCCAAGAGATGGTATGAAATTAGTTTTCGCATAGAAGGATTTTCACCATCATCTCCCGTCAAGTAAAAAGGCATCAAGGTTTTCGTTAATACGAAGTCCCGTAGTGTAGTGGTCCATCATCTCGGGTTTTGGTCCCGGGGACCCTGGTTCGAATCCGGGCGGGACTACCACTTGTACAAATCTGTAATGGTTTATTCTTGTATGCTTTCAGGATTTTGTCTCAAATCTTTTGTGATATTCTTTTGATGGCTTTCGAGAGTTCCACCTCCAATTTCTAATAATTTAGCATCCCTCCATAACCTTTCAACTACATATTCTCCAACATATCCATACCCACCCATTACTTGTATTGCCCTGTCTGCTATATTTTTAGCAGAAGTGGTAGCAAATAACTTAACGCCATCTGTATCCAGTCTATTTCCTGATTCAGATAGATTAGTATTTCTTGCAGTCTCGTACACATATGACTTCATAGCTCTATATTCTGCCCATGATTCAGCAATATGTCTTTGAATTTGTCCGAAATCTCTAATTTTTTTCCCGAAAGCCTCTCTTTCTGTGGCATATCTATTCATTTCATGTAGGCTCCTGCGTGCTATCCCCAAACTCATTGCAGCTAGACCAATTCTTTCAATTTCTAAATTCCTCATCATATGAATCATTGATTCTCCGACTGAACCTACTAAATTTTCGGCTGGGACCACGCAGTTATCAAAAACAAGTTCTGCAGTCTTTGATGCTCTCATGCCTAACTTATCTTCTATATTCTGGCCAACATAAAAACCATCCATTCCACGTTCAACAATGAAAGTAGAAATTTCAGCTCTACCTTTTTCATCAGTTCCTGTTCTAGCATAAAGCCAACAAATATCGGCAGGAGTTCCCGATTCATCTATTGAGCCGTTAGTAATCCACATTTTCCTGCCATTAATTACCCAATTACCATCAGAATTTTTTTTCGCAGAAGTTTTCATTCCTAGAACGTCTGTCCCATAATCCGGCTCACTCATAGCCATACATCCTATCCATTCTCCGCTGCAGACCTTAGGAAGGATTCGAGATTTCTGTTCTTCATTACCATTGAAAGCGAGGTTGTTAACCATTAATTGTGCATGTGCTAGATATGCCAAACAGAAACCGGGATCTGAATAGCTCAATTCTTCATTGACTATAGCTACTGAGGTTGAATCCATCTCCGATCCACCGTATTTTTCTGGAACTGTTATTCCAAGTAGTCCATTATCACCTAATTTCCTAAACAAATCAATATTAAATTTCTCATCTCTGTCGAATTCCTGAGCTTGAGGTTCAATTTCCGATTCTACAAAGTCTCTAATCATCTGTCGCAACATCTTATGCTCATCTGTAGGATTTGAAAGATTTATTTTCGCCCACTCTTTCATGATTATCCGAAAGAGCATTACCGTAAGAGTATTCGTAATTTAACTGTTCCAGAATGCTGAATCTTCCCACGGAAGTCCTATTGCGATTCCTACGATTTCTAGAATGACAAAATTCCAAATTAAATAGACAATTATGGAAGCTGTGAATACTGCTAAACTAATATTTACTATCTTGTTGCTATTCTTTTTTGCATCTTCAATTGAGCATATTCCCCTATTTCTGAAATAGATAATTAAGCCAATGGTTACCATCAATCCTGATATCCCATATAGTGCAAATCTGACCCAGGAATAGTATAGATTGTTAGAAAGAGAATCCGCTGCAACTATTGCGGATGAACCTGCAAAAAGAACCCATATCACAGATGGAAGGCAACACATACTTGCAGTAATGGCAGACAGACCGACTAATGAGAAAAGAGGTTTAGTTTCCACTCCTTCCATGTACTCAGGGATTAGTAATAGGTTAAGAACCCGTGTTATTTATGGCGTTACACGTCTACTATCTCTGGGAAATGGGATTACTTCTCTGATATGGTCTGCACCCGAAAGCCATGCACATACTCTGTCAACTCCTAGACCAAAGCCGCCATGAGGAACTCCACCATATCTTCTAATATCTATATAAAATTCATAGGCATCTCTTGGTGTTCCTTCTTCATCAATCCGTTCTAGAATTTCTTTTTCCGTCCAAGTTCTCTCTCCGCCACCAATGATTTCGCCATATCCTTCAGGAGCTAATAGATCGTGACAAAGAACATATTTGTCATCATCAGGATCTGCTCTATGATAGAATGGTTTTGCTATTTTGGGATAATGAGTTAGGAAATTGGGCACCTCAAAATCTTGAGTTAGGATTTTTTCTTTTGAGTAATCTAAATCTTGGCCCCACTCAACGTCTACTCCTTTTGATTGTAGAATTTCTATAGCTTCATCATACTTCATCCTAGGAAAAGTCATATCTGCAAATTTAGAAACTTTGTCTAAATCTCTACCAACCGCTTCCAATTCTGCTGATCTTTCATCTATTAAACTAGATGAAATGTGTCTGACTAATTTCTCTCCATAGTTCATTATTTCTTCATTGGATGCCCAAGCTACTTCCATCTCTGCATGCCAGAATTCTGTAAGGTGTCTGCGAGTTCTACTTTTCTCGGCCCTAAATGAAGGTGCTATAGTGTATAATCTTTCGAGTGCGGGCATTGCTGCCTCGGCATACAGTTGCCAAGATTGAGTAAGATACGCCTTTCTTCCAAAATAAGGAACTTCAAATAATGTACTTCCGCCTTCTACCGCTCCTGCAACAAAATTTGGAGCTTGATATTCAATGAAGTCTAGATCTCTGAAAAATGAATGAATAGCGCTAAAAACGGAGCTTCGAATTTTCAGCATTTTTGTCATTCTACTTGTCCTTAAGTAAAGATGTCTTTTATCCAATAGAAATTCTGTCTCACCGCCCTCGGCTTCTTCCATAGCTGATTCTGTAATGGGATACGGTTTCTCGGGATTTACACTACCAATAATTTTGCCACTTGTCACCTGTAGTTCACGGCCATGCTCTCTATCAGTTTGAATAACAATTCCTTTGATGACAAGACTGGATTCTGTAAGAGAATTTCTCAATAAATTAAATACATCTTCGCCAACAATTTCTTTCTTAATAACGCATTGAATAGTTCCTGTAGAATCTCGAATCACCATAAACCAGATTTTTTTTGAACCTCTAAATCTGTGAATCCACCCCTTAATTTCTACTTCCGAGTCATCATAATTACCATCTTGAATATCGGAAATCCAAATTTGCTTCGCCATGTTACTCATCATGTCGAAATGTATCTTCCATATCAATTAAAGGATTAAATCAATTAATTATAATAAAATTTGGCGGGTCTGACGGGGTTCGAACCCGCGACCGCCCGGTTAAGAGCCGGGTGCTCTACCTGACTAAGCTACAGACCCGAGTTTCGGGCTGGCTACCAGCATTTAATCGCGACGGGAGTTTATGATAGTCTTCCATGTGGATTTGTTAGTATAGCTACTTCATCATTAGATGCCAATACTACTGCGTCGCACATTCCAACAAAAAGTCCTACCTCAACTACTCCTTGAATTCTACCAATTTTTTCTTCTAATTCTCTTGGTTTGATTATTGTTGGACCGAAATTAGCATCGAGAATTACGCCACCGTTGTCAGTTATGAATGGGTTTTCTTTACCACCTCTGAGGCTAATATCATTTGGGCAAAACTCTGAAATCTGTCTTTCTACATCAATCCATTTTTCTAGGTTTACTTCTATTGGCAGTGGAAAAGAACCAAGGGTCAATACCTGTTTACTACTGTCTGCTACTACAACCATGGATTTTGATGCTTTTGCTACAATTTTCTCTCTAGTCAGTGCACCACCTCCGCCCTTAATTAGATTAAATGAAGGGTCAAATTCATCAGTTCCATCAATTGTCAAGTCTACTGTTACAATATCATCAATAGTCATTAAAGGGATATTAAGATTTTCAGCTAATTTCTTTGTTTCTAGACTAGTAGGGACTCCAATAATATCGAGATTTTCTTCACTAATTTTTCTTCCAATTTCTATTATCGTATATTTTACAGTTGATCCCGTTCCAAGTCCAATTATCATCCCATCTTGTACATAACTGCATGCAGAAATTCCAGCTATTTTCTTTAGTTCTTCGACTTCTTTCACGTGTTTTAACAATCGTGGGTGGTGCATATATCTTCCCTAAAATAATTATTTTTTCCCGGTGGGTTCTTTTCATATAACCTTGTCCGAGTGATGAGGGAGCAGGAGGGTTGCTGACAGTGTACGACACTGAGGAAAGTCCCCTCTCCATGGTGCAGGCGTCTCACCGCAAGTTGAGGGCCCGGGAGGGTCGGCTCTGCAACAGAAACGAACCATATCAGGTTAACAGTGAACTCGAAAGAGAGAGGTTCCCTGAATGTGGCTGGAACGAGCACCCACGCCGGAGCAAGTCCAAGCAGGCCCGTATGGCACCGACAGGGCCGGGTAGGATGCATAGTTGAATGCAACCAGCCGAAAGGTGAACAGAAAGGGGCTTACTCCCTGCACCCTCACATAACTAATCTATCAGTACTGCATCTAGTGATGAATCTGAAGAAATTGAGCCGCTTTCATCATAATCTAGCCAAGTACCCTTACCCGATAATCTAGAGCCTAATTCGTTGTACGAAGTAATGATGCTTGGTAACAATACTGAGCTGGTTAACAGAGCTAAGACTAGTAATAGCATCATCAAAATAAAGAAATTTTGTAGTCCAGGAATTGCCACAAATAGGCCGGCTGAAAGTCCTGCACACGTAGTAGCTGTAGTTTCAAAAATCGTCCTTCCTGTCTTAGAAACGGTATTTACAATGCCAGAAGGAGTTTCTCCTTCATCTTTTATTCTATCGATGATATGAATGGAGTCATCGACTCCAATTCCAAACACAATAGTACCAATCATTGCAGTAAATACGTTAACATTTACCGATCCGCCCCTCATTAACAATGGTTGCCAAAGAACTACAACTGCAACCGCAGTCATGGTAAATATTGCCAATCTAGGGGATCGAAACAGAATTGCCATAGTTATGAGAAGAATGCCCATAGTAGCAATAGTAGTCTCGGATTGTGAATCATGAATTGCCTTGTTAATATCAAGTGAAACTGGCAATCCACCAGTAAGAAGAGAATTTGAAACTCCTTCAATATTCAATGCTGGACACTCTAAAGCAGATTTACACCCATTTCCATCTAGATGGTTATCAATTTCTTCTCTTAGGTTTCCTGCTGTAGCCAAGTTGATATATGGTTGATTTACATAAACTAGAGTCTTAGTCTCACCTAGTCCTTCATCTGCATTCATCAGCATAGATCTAATTTCTGGACTTAGGGTGTCAAATGCTATATTTACCATATCTTCTTTGCTACTAGCTGAATAAGGCCAACATTCAGGCCTAAGTAGATTGGAAGATTCATCCCAACATTCATTATGAATTAACTCCCACAAGCTTTGTTCAAATATCTCTTGATCTGCCAGTTCTAAATCTACATGGATTGCTTTTAGAATATCTACTAAACTGATAGTTGTTGTCTCTGGTACATTATCTATTTTTGTTACTTGCATCTTCTCTATGGCATCTAGAATGGGCAAATCCCTAATTGGGGCAGTGTTATTTTGGGGGCCACGTTCCTCTGCATTAACTATGAACATATTTGTCTGACCCCCCTGGAAGACGATGCTGTATTCTCTTAGCGCTTCATATGATTCTAATCCTGGTGGAACTTCATCTGAAGAACCAGTAATGTCTTTTCCTAATTCTTCATTGTAAATATTTATTCCGTACATTGTAACAATCAATGAAAATAATATAACTACTAATGTATTTTTAATGGGCAATTTTCCAATATCCATCCACGCCTCATCTAAAGTGGATAAGGTCATAGTTAATGATAGGGTTATTCCTAAAATTAACGAACCACTCGAATCTAGGGGTGTAAGATAGTACAGAACTGATGAAAAAATAGTCGTTGAAATCAAAAAGAATAATATGAAATTGATTCCGAAGATCTTGTATTTTTCTTGATTTTTTGTAGTTATATTATGGGGTGATTTTAGATCTGAATTGTCTGATACTTTGATTTCATCATCCCCATAATTTGAGATAGTTTCTTTGGCCTTGGAATCCGATTTTTTCTTGAGTGAAAAGTTCCATGATTGGCCTTTTCTATATTTTAGTAATTCTATTAGTGCAGGGACCATTAACATTGAAAGTACAAAAGTACTGAAAATTCCAATCAATAGTGTTATTCCAACTGTCCTCATTGGAGCAATTGGCACCAATTCCTTCCAAGTTAATACACTAAATCCTATCATAGTTGTCAAAGCTGATATTAAAATGGCATTTCCAGTTGTCATTATTGCCATTACTGTGGACTTAAGACTAATTTCGGGATCAAAGGGATCTTTAGATACTTCTTGTTCTTCATTCGCTCCTGATATAGATCTAGATTTCAAAAGGTTGGTTCTATTTTCTTCTATTCGATTAGTTAAATGGAGTGAGTAATCAACCCCTAAACCAATAAGAATAGGGCCTGCGGAAATAATCATTGGAGTTAGCATAATATCTAGGATGACAGTAGAGCCAAATGTTATCGCCAAGCTCATAATAATCGGTAATCCACAAATTATCAAAACCTTGAAGTTTCTATGTAAGATGAACATTGTTAATCCAACCAAAAAGACACTTGCTGGTAACATTGTTTCGACTAATTCTAAGTAGATTTGATCTGAAACATCGTGTAGAACGGGGGTGAGTCCAGTCACTGTAACTGCCTTTCTGGCTGGTATCACATCTAACCTAGTTTGATCCATAGTAGATACTGGATTAGCATATTTTCTGGTACAAATATCACAATTAGATTTCTCAGCTTCATCTAACAGTCTCTGGGTATGATTGATGAATGCTTTATGATCTCGGATAATTCCTAATTTATTTTCTTCAGATATTCCTTTAGGGTCGCTCCTGGGAGTAATATCGGTATTTGTCATATCAAATGAGATGCCCATTATTATCACACCTGTATCCCAAATTCCATCTTCATTTGTATCTTTGACAAAATTTGAAATTAATGAGTTGGCATTAGATACATATTCGTCAATTCTTTCTTGGGCCCCATCTCCCTGGGGAATTGAATAACCCTGATTTGGATTAATATTTGAGAACAGGCATCCACCGTTACTAGTAGGTAGTCCATATCTCTCCACTGCACAACTAAATCTTGAATTACTTGAGTTTGCTTCTTTAATTATCTGAGCAGGTGAGAGAATCCAAAC
>CEOJ01106675.1_pt1 | contig 10979 bp, 10 predicted proteins | sample 530281 | NCBI WGS metagenome assembly CEOJ01 (sample SAMEA2619879, study PRJEB7988) | marine metagenome | isolation source: saline water (ENVO:00002010), including | reverse complement strand
AAATTTCCAGTATAGATTTTATGTTATTGCGCTTAAAATTACATACCTTGCTCCCATTTTTCGTCTTTTCTACAAGTTGCGCCTATTACAATACATTTTACAATGCAGAGCAATATTTTGAAGAAGCTGAAAAATTAAGGTTAGAAAAAGACGGAGAAATGATTCCAATATCGGCCATCGATAAATATGGAAAAACCATAGAAAAAAGTAAAAAAGTAATAGAAGAGTTTCCCGAATCAAGATATGTAAACGAAGCTCGCCTATTAATGAGTAAGGCTAGATACTATAGGTCTGATTACGATTTAGCTATAGCTGACCTAAAAGTGATTATCAGGAATGGCCCAAATAAATTAATCGAGGAGGCAAAATATTGGCAAGCTTTGTGCAAGTGGAAAAAAGGAAGCGTAAGTGCTGGTATTGATGAATTAAATACCCTTCTTGGCAATTCTAAAAGTAAAAATATAAAGGCTAAGTGTTATCTGTCCCTTGCTGAAATTGCAGGCGAATTAAGGGATGTAGATTTATCTCTGGATTATCTTCAAAGTGCAGCCAAATTAACGACAAATAGAAATGAAAAAGGAGTTATTTATGGAAAATTATCTAAGATGGCCTTTGATAAACAGGAATTTGCCTTAGCCAAAGATGGATATAATAATGTCATAGCATTTTCATTATCTAAAGATAAAACTGAGGAGGCACATCTCCAAATTTTAAAAATTTTAAGGATTGAAAATGATTATCGCTCTGCAGAGAAAAAGATAAAATCAATGCTATCAGATGACAAGTTTAATAGAATCTCAGGGGAGCTAGAATTGGAACTAGTTCAACTGTATAAAGCTAAGGGTGATTTTGAAGATATCGAATCACGCTTGGAGACAATAGTAAATGACTATCAAAGAACTACTGTTTCAGCAGAGGCCTACTATCAACTTGGTAAGATTCACACTTCTGATAAGTGGGATCTATCTAAGGCTAAAGAATACTTTGATATGGTTTCAAAAGAATCAAGCAGATCAATATTTTCCCCGATGGCAAATAATTATAGTAAAGCAATAGACCTATACCAAATTGCAGTAAAAGATGTAGAACAACATAGTAAAATGGATATTTACGAAAGTAATACTGCACAAGATAGCTTAATCGATTCTACAAAAGCGTTTGTACCAAAAGAAGTAAGGCCAGATCGAACGGTGCCCGAACTTTATTACCAACTAGCCGATTTAGAGGCATTTACATTTGACCGTAAAGAGGAATCCATTTCGTATCTTAAAAAAATCATCGATGAATTTCCGGAATCTAATTTTAAATCAAAGTCTATGTTTGCTCTGGTTTTTGTTTATGAAGAGTTAGATGACTCAATTTCTTCAGAACAAACAAAATTAAATCTTCTAAAGAATTTTCCAGATTCCGAGTATACGTCATACTTGACTGGTGGGAGTGGAATAACTGAGTCAAATGAGCAAAAAAGGATTTTTAAAGAGGCTGAATCTGAAATGCTCCATGACAAGAAAAAGGGAATTGATAAATTTAAATCTGTTATCCAGATTGATTCTGAAGATGAATACGCACTATCTGCAGCCTTTACTATAGGCTACTATTATGACCAAGAAGCTGTAATAGATAGTGCTCTTAAATATTATACATGGATAAAAGATAATCATCCAAATTCAGACCAATCTATACATGTAATCCAAAGATTAAATTCAATAAGCCTAGCACTTAATTCTGTTGAATCCGATACGTTGGAAGTATTTCTGGAGAATGATTTTGAGAATTGAACTTTTCTCAATTTTATATAGATTTTCAAGATATTTAATAACCAACATTATTTATTTTTATCAAAAGTTATTTTTCAAACCAAATGATTTAGAGACAGCGGTTATTTTTGGTGATAGGGTATTGGGTAACCTAACAATTATTAAAAAAGTTATTCACGAATTCCCAATGCCTGCTGGATATAATCGAAATATCTACGGACTTAATTTTCAATCTCCTTTGATAGGTGCATCATTTAAATCCGATAAAAAAACATTAAACTCATGGATGAGAATGGGCTTAGGTGGTCTTATTTTTAAAACCATAATGCCAGGCAAAAAAGATGGTAACCCACGACCAAGATTGAAAGATGTTTATATTGATTCAGATAAAGGCCTGTTAAATGCGCTAGGCCTTCCTGGACCAGGGATTGAAAAATTCATTGAATATATCCCATCATCTAGTCTTTGGGATTATGAACGTCCATTAGGCATTAGTTTAGGAGGCGATGAAATAAATGACTATTTGTTTCTAGTAAATGAAATTGATTCAAGTCTCAAAGGATTGCATTCTAATTATTTTTATGAACTAAATATAAGTTGCCCTAACACTCACACTGGCTTGACCATTGGTGACGATCCTAAATTATTGAATGAATTAATTTTAAAAATGAGAACGCTGGTATCAAATGTGATTTCTGTAAAAGTATCTCCTGACTCTTCAAATAAAATTTTAAATGAAATTGGAGAATTATGCAGCTCCCACTCATCGATTATTATTAATTCTGGCAATACTCAATATAAAGTCCGGGAAGATCTAGGTTTCTCAGAAAATAATTTTTCAATGAAAGGTGGTGGACTTTCTGGCCCACCCTTATTTACAAGAACTCTTGAAATGGTTAAACTCTTTTCACATTTTGATATACCAATAATGGCCACTGGTGGTATATCTACCATAAACCACGTTAACGCATTGGAAAATGCTGGCGCCTCACTATTTGGTATGGCTACCAGCCTTGTTTTGGACCCATACTGTATTCCACGAATAAATAAAATGGTAAAATAAAATGTTTACGATAGTATTAGTAGAGCCTCAGATACCCCCAAATACGGGGTCAACTGGCAGGTTATGTGGTGCTACCAATACAAGGCTTCATATTGTTGGTCAATTAGGATTTGAACTATCGGATCGTACCCTCAAAAGAGCTGGTTTGGATTATTGGGATCATATAGATTGGAATTATTTCCCTGATAAAAATAAGTACTTTGAATCTATGACAAAGACAAAATCATTTCACCTTCTGACCACTAAATCCAAAACACCCTATACGACAAGAACATTTAAAAAGGATGATTATATTGTTTTTGGTAGCGAGACTAAAGGAATTGATGAGAATTTCTTAAATTCACACTGGAAAGATACCTGCACTATCCCTATGGAAAATAAAAATATAAGAAGCTTAAACCTGGCAACAAGTGTGGGAATCGTTTTATACGAAGCCATAAGACAGAATAATGGTAGTTAAAAAAAATCTATTAACCCATCTAATACTCGTTACTATATTAATTAATTTTTATGCCTGCACCAGTGCACCTAGATATGCAGGCTCTTCAACGCCAAAAAATTCTAAATCGAAGAAAGAAAGGAAAATTTCTAGTCCTAAACAGAGGGGAAATAGTAAGGTAAAACATAGGAAGATCATGAAAGGTGTAAGTAGTTTTTATGCAGAAGACTTTCATGGTAAACTTACTGCAAACGGTGAGGTGTATGATATGTATGGGGTTACTGCAGCACATAAAACCTTACCACTGAATACGGTTTGCAGAGTAACAAATTTGTCAAATAATAAGTCACTTATTCTTAGGATTAACGATAGAGGTCCATACATCGCCGGCAGGATACTAGATTGCTCATACGGAGCTGCGAAAAAATTAGATTTTATTCAACAAGGGACCACAGATGTAAAGATAGAGGTAATTGAATGGGGTGACGGTAAATATATGCAACATCGTAAAAAACCACAGTGAAAAAATATTATTTAATAGTAAATCCCGCAGGTGGAACAAAAAAAGGTTTAAAAATATTAGAAAAGGTAAGGCCTATTTTTGATAAATCTGGGGTGCATGTAGATATAATCCAAACTGAATACGCAGGACATGCTAATGAACTAGCCAATACCTTAGACCTTTCTGGATATCATGGCTTGTGTGCAATTGGTGGGGATGGAACCTTATTTGAAATGGTTAATGGAATGCTAAAGCGAAAAGATAGCCAAACCTTCCCATTGGGTTTAATAACTGGTGGTACCGGAAATGCTTTTATGCACGATCTTAACTGCCTGGATCCGGTAGAGGCCTCTGAAAGGATTATTAAAGGAAATCTTAGATCTGTTGATATAGCGAAGGTAGAGACACCAAATAATCTTTATTATTCTTTTAATATAATAGGTTGGGGACTTGTTGCAGATGCTGGATATTTAGCTGAATACTTTCGACTTCTTGGTGGACTTAGGTATGATGTGGCATCTATTCTTGAGGTATTAAGAGGGAAGAGACGTATTGCTAGATTAATATTGGATGAAGAGGTTGTAGAGGATGATTTTGTATTTATCATTGCATGCAATACGATTCACACAGGGAAAGCAATGAGAATTGCTCCTAAATCAAAATTTGATGATGGTAAAATAGATCTAATTATTGTTCGTAACACTTCTAAGACAGAACTATTAAAATTATTCCCTAAATTATTTACCGGAGAACATGTGAAAAGTAAATTAGTCGAATACAGGCAAGTGCAAAAGTTTTCAATCATTCCAGATGAAAACAGTTCGCTAAATATAGATGGCGAGTTGATAGGAATCACTCCTGTTCATGTTACCATGGAACCAAAAAGAATTCATGTTTTAGTTTGAGCATAAAGGAAAATAATTCTATGATGAAAGGTAGAAACTTAATCAATGCTGTAGGAATACCTACATGGCTATTCCTCATTTGGAAAGGTGGTTTGTTCTACAGCATATTTATACTTATATGTACAGTGATTGCTCTGGGAGAATTTTATAGACTAATGGAGCAAAAGGGAGCCCGACCACTAAGATGGATGGGTATGGCCTCCACTGTATTTATTGCAGATTACTACTACGTACAGCCCTCAATTACAGCACACGAACTCCTTGGTGGAATGATATTCATCATTATTCTTACATGTATTTGGGAATTATTCAGCCTGAGAGAAAAACCAGGCCAAAATATTTCAGCGACTTTGGCAGGAATATTATATGTATCTGTTCTTTTGGGTACTGCAATTGATATAAGGCAGTTTGATCATCTTATGGATACGCAACTCACTTTGGCATTGATGCTCTCTGTATGGACATGCGATTCGGCTGCGTTTATTCTAGGAACTCTCTTTGGAAAGAAAAAAATCTTTCCTGCAGTAAGTCCAAAAAAATCTTGGGTCGGCTCTATCAGTGGTTTAATCGCTGCTATTGCTGTTATGGTTTTATTTTCCATTCAGGGTTGGCTAGGGGATTATTTTTCGTTAAATGATGCTGTAGTTTTTGGACTAATTGCCGGAGTTTTTGGCCAACTAGGCGATTTTACAGAATCTCTACTCAAAAGAGATGCTGGTGTAAAAGATAGCGGAACATTATTAGCAGGACATGGCGGAGTTTTAGATCGGTTTGACTCATTGATATTCGCCATGCCTTTATCTTATCTTTACATCCATTTTTTAATGCATATTTAATACTTTCCATAAATGAAACTCAAAACAATTCTGGCAACGGATTGTGGGAGTACCACAACCAAAGCCATTCTCATAGAGCTTGTAGAAAATGAATACAGGCTGACATACAGGGGGGAAGCGCCTACCACTGTTGAGGCACCATTTGAGGATGTCACCAGGGGCGTCTTAAATGCTGTAATGGAGATAGAGGAACTCTCTAACAGAACAATTATCAATGAAGATAAAATCATATCTCCATCCAAAAATGATAATGGAGTAGATATTTACATATCTACTAGTTCTGCTGGTGGAGGATTGCAAATGATGGTTGCTGGAGTGGTAAAAACCATGTCTGGGGAAAGTGCAGAAAGAGCTGCTCTAGGGGCAGGCTCTATTGTGATGGATATTATTGCATCAAATGACGGCCGACTTCCACACGAGAAGATTAAAAGAATTAGAGAATTACGACCAGATATGATCCTTTTGTCTGGTGGTATTGATGGAGGCACAGTTTCTCATGTTGTGGAGCTTGCAGAAATACTTGCCGCAGCAAATCCACAACCAAGACTTGGGCAGGATTACAAACTTCCAGTTATATATGCTGGAAACAAAGATGCTAAGGATAAAATAGAAGATACCCTGGGTGAGAAAGTAGACCTTGATCTAGTAGACAATATTCGACCTGTATTAGAACAAGAGAACCTGGAACCATCTAGAGATAAAATACATGATCTTTTCATGGAACATGTTATGCAACAGGCACCAGGATATAAGAAATTAATGTCCTGGACAGATGCTCCTATTATGCCGACACCAGGAGCAGTGGGTTCATTGATTGAAATGATCGCTGAAAAAGAAAAGATTACTGTTGTTGGGGTTGACATTGGCGGAGCTACTACCGACATCTTTTCTGTATTTCAAGGTAAATTCAATAGAACGGTAAGCGCCAATCTCGGTATGAGCTATTCAATCTGCAATGTTCTTGCAGAGTCGGGACTTGACAATGTATTGCGCTGGGTTCCATTTGATATAGATCGTAAAGAACTTACGAACAGAATAGGTAATAAAATGATTCGTCCAACCACAGTACCTCAATCATTGGAAGAATTATTTATTGAACAATCCATAGCTAGGGAGGCACTAAGACTTTCTTTCAAACAGCATAAGGAATTTGCTGTAGGACTTAAAGGTATTCAGAAAGAAAGAACCATTTCAGATGCATTTGACCAAACAACCTCTGGAGAGTCTCTGGTTAATATGATGGATCTAGACCTTCTGGTAGGTTCTGGCGGTGTTTTAAGCCATGCTCCCAGAAGAGAGCAATCTGCAAAAATGTTAATTGATGCCTTTATGCCAGAAGGTATTACCCAATTAGCAGTTGATTCTATTTTCATGATGCCTCAATTAGGAGTCCTTGCCCATGTTGATAAAAAGGAATTTTCTGACGACGCAAGAAAGGCTGCACTTGAGGTATTTCATAAAGACTGCCTAATAAGGCTTGGAACATGCATTACCCCTATTGGAAAAGCAAAACCTGGAGAGGTGATTCTCAATTTAGTGCTGACGCTATCGGATGGCACTACAAAAGAGAAGGAGTTAATCAGCGGTGAAATCGTTAGATTAGAAGCTCCTTACGAGCCTATTCAAGCGGTTTTAAAACCATCTAAAAATATGGATATAGGTGGTGGAAAGGGGCAAGAAATAGAAACTATTATTTTTGGTGGTACAGTAGGATTGATATTTGACGGTAGAGACAGACCTATTACGATACCAACAAATAAAGAAGAAAGGCTAGAATCAATTAGATCATGGTCAGATGCATTAAATGAGTACCCAAAAAACTGAACGAGTTATATAATGGCGCATGCATATACACCCGGTTTAAAAGTTCTTCAACACTCAAAAATAAAAAAAGAGAGAAGGTTGCCGATAAAGGGAGAGGTGCATAAGAATATAGGGGACATAGTTGACGCTGATGAAATAGTTGCAGAAACAAAACTTCCTGGTAACGTACACATGTTGAAGCTTGCCAATAGGTTAAATATCGCCCCTGGAGACATTAATGATGTTCTTTCAGTTAATGAAGGTGATTCAGTAAAAAAGGGCGAATTAATTGCTGAAACCCAAGGACTCTTTGGGTTTTTTAAAACTAGTCTTCAATCACCTATTTCTGGTACAATTGAGTCCATATCCGATGTTACAGGTCAAATAGTTATTAGGGAGAAACCATTACCTGTAGAGGTAGACGCCTATGTTAGTGGCAGGGTCTCGGATATTATAAAAGATGAAGGGGTTACGGTTGAATCAGACGCTGCTTACGTTCAAGGAATATTTGGAATAGGAGGAGAGGCTAGAGGTGATTTAGAAATCGTATCTGGATCAAGGGACAGCGAATTAACTATTGAAGATATTAAAGAGTCACATTCTGGTAAAATAATTGTAGGGGGTTCTTTTATAGGTATAGACGCTTATAAAAGGGCTCTTGAACTAAAGGTTAGGGGAGTTGTTGTAGGTGGGTTTAATTATTATGACCTTGAAGAGGTTTTGGGTTATAGATTGGGCGTGGCTATAACTGGCACTGAAAATCTAGAGACCTCTTTGGTTGTAACAGAAGGCTATGGTAATATAAAAATGAGTGAACGAACCTATAACTTACTTAAGTTACATGATGGCAAATTTGTTTCCATCAATGGTGCGACTCAAATTCGCGCTGGAGTTATTAGGCCGGAGATTGTTATTCCCTTAGAAAAAAGTGAGATTTCAGATGTCATTGATGCCAAAGAACGAAATCTTGGTATGGAAATCGATTCGTTAGTTAGGGTAATTAGAGCCCCATTTTTTGGAAAAATAGGAAAAGTAGTTGGCCTTCCGCCTGACTTGAAACGTATGGAATCAGAGACAATGGTTAGGGTTGCAGAAATCAAAATAGATGACGAAAATATTGTGGTTCCACGTTCAAATTTAGAAATGCTACAAACCGATTAAATAGCACAATGAACTTAAAAGAGATATTTACATTCAATTCCGAATCAAGTGAGCTAGTGCTAACAAAGGATGATGAGCTATTTTTAGAAAAGATTGCAAAAAAAATACATCAACATGGAATGGTTACTCCTGCAGTATTTTTTTTAGAAATGACCAAGCCTTTAGCCCTGTTAGGAAGTCACTTTCTTGTTTTTTTTGGACCAATTATTAATTCTTTTATTCAAGCTGAAAACTATTACAGGACCGTTCAAGTGTTTGAAGAACCAAAGAATGTTGAAATTTTGTTAGAAATTATTGAAAGGTTAGATAAAAATGAATGATCGTGAATTCCTCATAGGTAGTGGCATTTTTGCAGTATCATTTATTATTTATTTATCCTTTGGTGCTCCATATTTTATCACAGGAAGGCTTGTGATGTTTCTTTCTATTGTACTTTTTTCAGGTATACTGATTTACAGTACGAGAAAGGCTCAGAGAGGAGAAGATATTTTTCTGAGGACAATTCCTGGCTTGAAGGCTGTTGAGGAAGCTGTAGGTAGATCAACTGAGATGGGGAAACCTGTTTTATTTGTTCCTGGTATATCTGATATGGATCAGGTAGAAACTGTAGCCGGGGTTATCGTTTTAGGTCATGTATCTAAAATGACTGCTAGGTACGAGACCCCACTTAATGTACCGGTTTCAAGGGCTATAGTCATGAAAGCTGCTAGGGAGGCGTGCAAAGAATCATATCTTGTTGAGGGCCGCCCAGATATGTTCCATGAGGATATGGTTCATTATGTCACGGATGAGCAGTTCGCTTATGCAGCCGGAGTAAATGGAATTATGGTCAGAGAAAAACCAGCAGCCTGCGTTTATATGGGTAAGTTTTATGCAGAATCACTAATACTTGCTGAAACTGGTAATTCTATCGGTGCTATTCAGATAGCAGGTACAGCCTCGCAGTCCCAAATTCCTTTTTTTGTTACAGCTTGTGACTACACATTAATAGGAGAAGAGTTTTTTGCAGCCAGTGCATATTTATCCGACAAACCAGAGCTTGTAGGCGCTGTAAAAGGACAAGATATGATCAAAGTAATTATCTTAATCTTGATTTTCTTGGGAATCATACTACGTATGCTTTTTGATCTAGGATACCTTAATATGAGTATACTCGAACTATTAACAGTGAGATAGGAATGCTCTGGAAGAGACAGATACCAATTCTAATAGTTTCTCTCATCGGATTTGCAACCCTGTTAGGGTGGTTTTTTGACCAACCTACTTTCAAATCATTTGTTGATGATGATGCAACTCAATGGTTCGACATCCTTGCTGCATTTGCTATTTTTCTTGGCGGGTTAAATTTATTAAAACTACAGACCCAAAAGGTTCTAATGAAACAGAAGGGTTGGCAATATAGCTTATTTGCTATTGGAGGATTGTTATTCGCCATCGTAGCAGGGTTTTTTGTTAAAGGCAATCCAGAGGTTGCCTGGGGTGCTCATGTAACCTCTAAGGGTACTTTATTCAAGTGGATGTTTAATTATATGGTGTCGCCTATGCAGGCTACTATGTTTGCTCTTTTGGCATTTTATGTTGCATCTGCTTCCTATAGAGCATTTCGAATTAGAAATTTTGAAGCAACCCTATTATTATCATCAGGTATAATTATTATGATAGGTCGGGTACCCCTTGGTAGCTATATATCGAGTTGGTTCATCCTATATTTGCTAGTTCTTGTTGGAGGAATTGTTGTAAATACCATTTTTAAAAATAAACAGTATACGGCTATTGCCGTTTTATCTGGAATCATCCTAGTTACCGTTGCCGGCAGCTCCATGGGTTGGCCAGTAGATAAGCCGGCCGTTTTTTATCTACCTTATTTACAAGAATGGATCTACAGGTATCCAAACAGCGCAGGATCTCGTTCGATCATGATAGGTATAGGACTAGGCATTTTTGGAACCTCTATTAGATATATTTTAGGCATTGAACGTTCGTACATCGGTGAATAATGAATTATTTAGTTGAATTAATACTTAAGCTAGCAAAAGTAGACAGAAGGTGGATTTTTTTGATTATTGGATTCGTAGTCATTATTCCATTGATCTATCCTCTGGCGTTGCCTATAAGACCTGGCAAGGATTCAAAGGAGGTCTATGATTTTGTAGAAGGATTGCCTGATAGTTCAAAGGTATTACTTTCGTGCGAATATGGTCCTAGTACAAAGCCTGAAATTCATCCGATGGTAACCTCTTTGCTGCACCACCTTTTTAGTTTAGATAGAGGGCATAAAGTTTTTGTTGTTTGCCTCTGGCCTGATGGTCAGTTTATGGCAGAAGAGGCACTTGAAGAGGTTGCTGAAAAGAGATTTGGCCTTACCTACGGAGAAGATTATGTAATGCTAGGATTCAGACCCGGTAACGAGGCAGTGGTCAAAGGCATAGTCAGTGACCTGAGAAAATTATATACTATTGATGCTAGAGGAACTAAGATTGAAGATATACCTATGATGGAAGGTATTAACAGGT
>CEOJ01047995.1_pt1 | contig 11014 bp, 12 predicted proteins | sample 530281 | NCBI WGS metagenome assembly CEOJ01 (sample SAMEA2619879, study PRJEB7988) | marine metagenome | isolation source: saline water (ENVO:00002010), including | reverse complement strand
GTAATCGGCTCTATCTTGTATCTGAAATAATGAGGAGGTTTCTTTACGAAGTCCGCCATAGCTTAATGCCTCCTGTATCTTTGTTGTAATCTGAGTTTCTTAAAATTCTTGCGACCCTAGCTTGTGCTAGTGCTTCATCAGTTGAGTATCCAACCTTTGCGTAAGCAGCTAGTACACGCATCCATAGGTCTAAGAGGGGAACGTTTGCGTGGTCTCCTAATATCTTCTGTGCGGTTTTGACTCCAACCTTTGGACATCCTGAATAACCATCTGTGCTGTCGCCTGTAAGCGTCTGCATCATATGCCAATAGTTGGCTTCATTCTCTGATATCTCTTCGTACGTCTTACCGTCTTTTGATACCTTGGCAGGTATTTGATAGAGGTCTTTGTCAATCGATACGATGATGCGTTCCTCGTTTGATGGTTCTGTAGCAAGTATGCCCATCACATCATCAGCCTCTAGGCTGTCCATAATGACTGCATTGTGATTGTCTATGCAATGCTGTCGTAAGAACGGCAATGCCAAGGGCTTGCGCTTTTGTTTACGATTGTCTTTGTAGCTAGGTAAAATATCTTTGCGAAAGTTTTTCTTATCAGTCAGCGCAACGATATATTTATCTGCTTTTAAGTTATCAAGTAACTCATCTATTTGTCTGTCGACCTCTGCTTTACAAATGTTTTCGTCACAATGTAAAGTCCATAACCCTTCTCCCCAATGAGTAGGCTCTTCATTAAGAGTAGCAATTTTGTAAATAAGAATGTCACCATCAATTAATAGTGTTCTCATTTTTATCTCCTAAATTTAAGTTTGATTTGTCAAAGAGCTCGGCAATAGGAATAAGAACAACTTTTGATTTCTTACCATCACCAACACTCTTCAATGTGTTTTTGTATTTTTCAGCAAGCAGGCGAACTGTGTCAGTATCAAATATCAACCGACAATAATCTTTGTCACCGTTTGCTAAAATGTGCACCCAATAGTCTGCTTCTGTTACTGCAATGCCTGACGGCTTGCCGTAGCTTTCAACTTCTATTGCGATGTTTCCTGTGCGATACCACCAATCTCTCTCAGTCTTTACTTCGACTTTAAATTTATCGGTATCAAATATAGCAGCAACACGCTGCTCTCGGTCTTGACCATAAGCCAAGTCCAAATCGAATTTTGAATTCTTCAATGTGTGTCAGCCCAAGTCTCGCCAATTTTATATTCCCCCGTTAATGGTATTCTTAATTTAAAGTGCATACCTGTATTCTGTATTGCATCAACCGCTACTTGTCCGACAGTATCCGCATCCTCTGCATCACACTCAACTTGTATTTCATCGTGAACCCAAACTACTTGTTGAACGTCTGGTATTCTTTTTATGTTTTTATCAAACTCTACGAGCCATTGCTTACAGACGATAGCTCCTGCTGATTGTAATAGTGTGTTAAGTGCTGAATGTTGCGAACGTACTTTTACCTGTCTGCCATCAAGACCAACGATGTGACCCCTCTTTGATGCAGACTGTACGTCTTTAATAAGTTTATTGAGTGCTGGTAAATTATTTAAGAAACGGGTTCGAGTCTTGCCTGCGTCACCAACTGTCTTGCCTGTAACTTGTGCAATCTTTTTGACACCGCCTCCGTATAAGAAACAATAATAAAATCTCTTTGCTACATCTCGGCTATCAAGACCTGCAAGTTCTTGCGTTTTGCTATGGATGTCACCATTCAGTACGACATCAGCATAATCGCCTGCATCATACTTAGCCAAGTAATGTGCAAGCATACGAACTTCTAGTCCTGATATATCTATACCAACTAAAACTTTGCCAGGTGTTGCTCTAAATAACTGACGACACTCTTTGCCATAAATTTTATTGATACTTGGTACTTGTCCTAAGTTTGGATGTGTATGTGATGCTCTGCCTGTAACTGTAGAATTTGTATTACAGTTACCGTGTATGCGCCCATCTCTCTCTTGCTTTAACCAAGCTTGTGAGCCTGCTGCAAGTTGCGCTATGCGTTTCTCTAGTAAGAAATGTTCACTTAATAATTTTGCTTCATCCCATTTCAACTTTTCTAATACTGTCTCATCAACTTTGGGCTTGCCATCAGGTGTAAACTCTTGCGGTTGCCAATTAAATTTATCTCTTAATCGTTGTGCTATATGCATACGACTAGATGGATTGAATGGCACCGTCTTTTCTTTTATGAATGGCTGCCCTTTTACGTAGCCCCTAGTTTTATTATTAACTTTTGGTATGAATTTTGTCTTCTCAATCACAGGAGGGAATATGCTTTGGAGCTGTTCTTCTAGCTCTAATCGTCTAGCATTTAATTGTGCAAACAATTCTAGTGCAGCAGGTTTGTCAAAAGAGAAACCGTGCTGTTCCTGTTTGTGAATAATTTGTGCAACCTTGTGCTCTAAGTCTAAGGCTTGTGATTGTTTTGTTTGTGTAAGGATAGTGTACAGAGTGGCTGTAACTTCTACATCCTGGATGCAATAGTTTAACATTTCTTGTGTGAACTCTTTCCAATCTGTAACGATTTGTGATTTGTAATTACCTATGCGATGACCCCAAGCTTCAAGACTATGCCTACCAATTAATTTTTTTGGAAACTCTGGCTTGCGGAAATCTCTATCCATAATGTCAGGATACATAAGTCGTGCCGCAACAATGGTGTCAAAGATTTTAGCTTCTGTGTAAAAACCAAACAGTTTTTGTAACACAGGTATGTCGTACTTAATTATGTTGTGACCAATGATAAGTTCAGCTTCACCTAAAAGCTGCATTGCTTTTTTAATTTTCGGTGTAATTATTTCATTTGTATCTAGGTCTTTCAGAACTATACAATGCACCTTGCTGACATCTGGTAACAAACCATTAGTCTCAATATCAAAAACTAAACGCATAACTCTTGATTAATCCAATTCCTAAGTTGTGGGTTTCGTAATAACAATTCTGTTGTGAAGTTTGCGAAGCTATCTACAGCTCTTTCCTCTTCCGCTTTGTCCAAATTAAATACGTACCAACAACAATGATACGTCTCGTGAAGAACAAGACTTACAGCTCTTGCTCCACCTTCCTCTATGATTGCACTATCAAGAAATATATTCTGACCTCTTGCATCGTAACTGCCTTGTTGGTCTCCAACCTCAAGTGCTACTACAGGGTCAAGCATAGTTATCTTGAGTGTGTGGTAAGACACTTTGATTGTGTTTGGTAATTTATATTTTTTCATTTTACTCCTAATGTAGTGTGTGTTTTTTAATTTGAATGCGCCAAGCGGCTTCGTTGCCTTCTGCAATAAGTGCAAAGACTGCGTTATCAATAAGTTCATAAGCTTCTAGTGATGCCACATCTATTGTGATTGTTTTGTGTGGATGCTTTGTTGCTTGTGCAAGCGCCTCCATCACTAACGATGTCCATTGTATTGCTTCAGAAGTCATTGTTGGTGATTTCACTTAGGCAACCTGTACTTAAATCAAAGAACAAATCGCAAGCGTGACCTGTCTCACCACTAAATCTATTCTTGAGAATGTTTACTTGTGTGGTGTTGTCGTCTGCCTGCAAATCTCTTTGCATTGAAATAATCATATCGCTTAGTTGACCGATGGATGCAGAACCTCTGAGTGCATTCATTGTTACACTCTTGCCATCTTCCCATCCTTTGTCTCCTTCGCTTCGTCTCAGGTGTGATACAAGTATCAATCCAATACCTGTCTCTTCAACTAAAGTTCTTAAAACGGAAACTGTATAATCGATAAGCTTTCGTTCATCGTTTGTGTGTTCATCGCCCAAAGAGCTGAGAGCCATATGCAAGTGGTCAAGAATAACAAAATCAACTGCACAAGCCTTAGCCAGGTATCTAATCTTTGAAATAAGATTGTCGGCAACTGTACTACCAAAGTGATTATACAAATAAAAGTTACCGTTACCCACAGTAGCATTATATGTGTGTCGTAAGGTGTCATCCTCCACTCCTTCCCGTGTTAAATGTAATGGTTTATGTAAGCTCACTCCCATAATGCCGAGTGAGGTGCGTTTGATACTTTCCTCTAGGGCTATGTATCCAACTTTAAAATCTTTTTGTAATAGGTGTAATGCAACGTGACGGCAGAAAGAACTTTTACCAACACCTGAGCCTGCTGTAATTGTAACTAGCTCACCTTTGCGCAAGCCGTGTGTCTTAACATTTAAGTTTTCAAACGGATAATCAACGGTTACGTAGTTATCCTCTTGCTGTATGACATCCCAGATATCAGTTCCACATACAATGCCATCTGGTCTGTACGGTTTAGCTGACCAAATACAATCTGTAAGTTCTTTGTATTTACCTGCGACCAGCATTTCGTTTGCATCTTTTAGTGGCAGCGAACAAATCTTAGCCTTGTTAGGGGAGAACAATCTAGCACACTCACTCGCTGCCTTTTTGCCTGCATCGTCTTGGTCGAAACACAAGACCACGCTGTCAAAACTCTCTAACCACTCAAGCTCTTTTGAAATATCTTTTTTTGCACCTGCAGCACCTGTCTTGATACTGACTACAGGATATTTATTGTCCCAAAGTTTTGATACACTCAGCGCATCAATCTCTCCTTCAGTCACAACAACCATCTTTCCTTTTTCACGCCATAAGTGCTGACCGAATAACGTTGCTTGCTTGACATCACCAAGCCATTGAAACTCTTTTGATGGATACCTAAGTTTCTGTGCAACCAACTGCCTATCTTTGTCGTAGTAGTTTGCAATCTGGCAAGGTCTTCCAAAGTACGCACCCGTACCATAATTAAATTTCTGTACTGTATTGTAATCAATCTTGCGTGATGCAATTTCATTTACATCATAGTTAATAAAACCTGTGGTTTCTTTTTGTTGTAATTGTGTCAATTCACTCTCCCTTGTCACGTGCTGACAGCCGAAGCAATAGGTGTGTCCATCATCGTAAACTGCAACGTTGTCTCTGCTGCCGCAGGAGTCACAGCTCGTGTGATATAGAAAATTACTTTCTGTCATTGTTAATAAAATTTTTTGCTGAAATATTTAGGTAGGAAACAAAAGAGCCCAGGGAGGCTAACCAAACCCTGAGCTCAATCAAACAAACTTGCCTAATTCTGATATCTCAAAATTAGGACAAGAAGTATCAGACACATCTCTGTGACCGATAACGAGGACATTACCATAATAAGCCTGTAATTCAACCAACAGCTCGTTTAGTGCTCTAAACTGCGCTAGTGTAAAATTACAATCAGGCTCACCTGTAATAGATAATCCGCCGATAAGACAAATGCTTATTGAATTTGCATTTGATACGTCACCCTTGGCTTCAACGTGAATACCTGCAAGGTCAATATCTCTGCCGTCTTCAATCGTGCCATCACGTCTAATGACTTTGTGATAGCCAATTGTTAACAGTCCATCTTTACGATGCATCTCTTCGATATCTCTTGCCGTGATGTCCTGCTCAGGAGTTGTCTGAGAAGAATGTACGACAATAAAATCTGTCTTAATTCTTTTGTTACTCATAACCACTCCTGTGGCAGGTGTTTATCAGCGAAAGGAAATCCGTATTTATCACACCACATACCGTAAGTTGTTTTAGACTTCTTACTGATACGTGATTTAGAATTATTAAAAATAAATCTGATGTCTAAATCTGGATGCTGTTCTTTTACAAGTCTCATCTTCTGTCTATCTGCACTTGTGAACAGTCCTTTAGTCTCTATAAATATCTCTTGCTTTGGTAAGTAAAAGTCAGGAGTGTAGGTATGAACCTTCTGAGGCTTCGTATATTCCAACTTAGTCTCTTCAAATTCAAACACAACACTCTCTGTCTCTAACTCTGTGGCTATCCGTTCCTCTAATCCAGAACGGAAACCATACCTCAAGCCGACTTCGTTAGAAGTCAAAGGCTTGTTGGCTCTCCTCTTCTGCTGGCGTTTCAGATATGGATTGCTCATAGCCTTCCTCCTCTCCGAAGCCGTACCCTTTGGCATTACCACTCCCACCTTCTACAAGCTTAGTGATTTGAACTGCGCGTAGTCTCATCGACACACCAGCTCCAACCATAGCCGTATAGTAGGGAACGAGTTCTGCACTTACCTTCATCTCACTACCTGACCAAACATTGCAATCGGTCATCGGAGTACCTTTTGAGTCAAAGATTGCAACCCTGTTAGGAATTAACTTCCCATCCTTGGTAGTAATTTGAGCTTTAGTCTTAAACTTAAATACTGTGGAACCTGTAGCTTCGCCGTCATCGTTAGTGTCGTCTTCGTACGGAGCTGCAGCAGTTTTTATGTTTTTGCCTTTAGCCTTCTCTTTAGCAAGAGCAATGCTTTTCTGTATTGCTGCATCAATCTTTTGTTTTAGATTTTCTGCGTCTTCGCCAGACATAATAAGATTAGTCTTATAGTGTCCAACTTCGTCAAACCTTGTATCAGGTGATGTTAAGTAAGCATACTGACTTACACCGATGCCTGTTACAATTCGTTCGTGATTGTTTTTCATTACACGATATCTCCTAGTTTAAAATTATGAACCGAATGAACTCAGTTCATATAGGGGCACTAAACTAGATGATATCGCATAGCACTTTCAAGCAATCTTAAGCAAAGAAGAACTCACTTTGTTTTAATAAATTAATATCAAGATTACCTTTAGTAGGAACGTTAGGCAGTTTGTCTTTGTACTTGTCAGGAACTAAATTTAATATTCCATTTTTAAAATCTTCAAGCACATCGTTTTCTGAAAACACTTTGACAAAAGCATCACGCAAAGTATCACTCAACGTTTGTACATCTGCAGCAGTCGTACCGAAGCTGTCGTGTACATTGCAAAAGTTTACTAATCCTTTTTCGTGTGCAAGGTTTACTGTAATCATCATACAAGCAGCATCTAGGCTGTGCACAAAGTTTGCAGCTACACCATTAATCATTCGTCTTCTATCTGTTGTGTCTAACTCTGTGTTTAAACGAGGTTTGATTACCTCACCCATCAACATTGCTTTGACACGCATTGACTTGACCTCTGGGTATGATTGATAGATTGGAAACCCAACAGGATTAATCCAATGTATAGGCAATTGCTCTCTACAAACAATCCGAGCTATGTTTTGCAGAAAGTCCATACCCTCTCTTGCTGACTTGAGGTTGTCGCCTATGCTATCCCAGATAAGACTTGCTAGATAGACACAAGGCTTCAGCATATCGCTTTCAAACGGATGGTTCTCACCCTTCTCCTTGCGCTTCTCCAAGTCTTCCTTAACAAAGTCTGTGCAACTGTAACGTGTACTGCCGTAGCAGATTGTCATAATGCTTCGCTTTGTTGTTGAACGTTTGACACCATAGTTGAGCCAAGCTTGTGCATATGGCTTGCCATCTGTTGCATCCTTGCGAAGTCTTTCTCTCACATTATCAGCAATTACTTGGTAGATGTCTTGAGGTTCATCGGTGACAGTTAGGTTTACAAGTTTACCTGCTTTTTCATCCCGTAGCATCAGCGAGTAGAGCTGTAAACCATTGCAACTGCCATCGACAGATACAGGTATATGAGAAATAAACCCATCCCCTGCTTGTTTGTATCTATACCACTCGTTGCAGAAAGCAAGAAACTGATATGCTTCATCAGCATCAGTCCATTGTAAATTTGCTATTGGGTCTTCACCGCAAGCTACAATCCACTCTTCGTTTTCTTCAACCCACTTTACCCTGTCAGCCAAAGAACATTTGTCTTCGCCCCACATATTAGCGCCGTGTACTGCAAGCCAAAAGTCGCCTTTGTTTTCTTTGGTAATAGCCTTACCGTTTGCAAACTCAAGCAATGCTTTTGCGCCACCCACCGATTGATAATTTAAAAAAGCAGGCACGCAGTAAACTCTGCTTCTGAAGTCTAGCTGAAGCGGATAGTAAAGATGCTCTTCATCCTTGTGTTTATCTGCAAGATAGAGCACCTTTGCAAACAACCTGCTTTTACTCTCAATACGTTTATTCTGCGTATTAATTATTGCAGCTTGTTTCTTCCACTCCTTACGAGCTTTCTCGTTTGTATCGATATCGTGTGGTTTGTTTGGGATATCTATCTTGTAGCCTGTATTGAGTTGACCCCAATGCTTTTGGTTATCCCACGCAAACTGCATCACACCTAAAACAAACTTGTTAATTCTAAAAGCTGTGTTCTGCATAGTATTGATTGCCTGATAGACCTCTGGCATACGGAAGTTCTCCAGCTCTTGCTTAAATCGCTTATTACGGATTTTAACAAGGTCGAGTTGTGGCATCTCCTCAGTCCAATAGCCTCCATCTTCTGGTGTTGTCCATTGTTTAGGTATTTCAGTCGATGGCATATACTCTGGGTTCAGTAGGTCATTCCAAGAATTACGTTTCTTAATCCATTCGTGGGTTTTGACGGTACCTCTAATAACCTTTGTACGTTTCTTCTTGATGACATCGTGACCTATCTCAATCAGCCCTGTAGCTGTCACCATAAGCTCAACCAGACGTATGCCTACGTGTAGCTTGTCTGTCTTGCTCCATTCAGTCCACTCTACAAAACCTCGCTTGGCACTCTCTCGTAGCTTTCGCTTCTTATAAGCATAATGCCAACTGCGCTTGTCTAAGTCAGTCTTTACTGCCTCGTAAAGCTCAGGGTTAAGGTTCTTAAAGTTCTTAAGAGATACCTCTGTTTCTATTTTGCCCCCTAAAGCTATACAGGTGCCTGTAAATGGCTTTTGTTGAGTAATTGTATTGATTATATGCTTGGCTGTGATTAGTGCAGAAATTTCAGGTTCTACCTCACTTAGCCTTAAATATGCTATTTCAGGTCTGCCGCCTTCTTTGTCAGCCTGCCCTGATAAGTATTCATTGATGAGTTTTGCAAGGGGTCTAATGGTATTGGCTACCATAACCTTGCCATAAGATGTGACACTTTCCTCGCCTCTTGCGATATGCGATTGCCGTCTTTTGGATGTTCGCTGTATTCCCAGCTCCTTCATTTCTTTTTCAGACTTGTATTGTTGCTGAAAAGTAGGAAGGGTTTCTATAATTTTAACCATAAAAAGTTTCTCCTTAAGTTGTTTAAGGGAAACTCTTGTATTGTTTCACGTGTAACTAGCACTATCCCAACACCGCTAAACTGCGTGCAATTGATTTGTAATCAATAGGTTCGCGGTTCAAGTCCGTGTGGGGGCACCACGAAAACAAAGTGTAACAACATTTTTACAAGAGTTTCCATTTTCATATTATAGCAATTGATTATCAATAGGACAATGCTAGATGATATTGTCTACGTTATCAATTGCCGTAGTCGTGCTGTTTAAAACGTCAACAGCATTGAGCAGTTGCTCAGGCGCAAAGTGCGCGTAACGTTGTGTCATTCGTGGGTTTGTATGACCCATTAATTGACCAACGGTGTACAAAGGTACACCTCTTTGAACTAGGCGAGATGCATATGTGTGGCGCATAGTGTGCAACACAAACTGCTTGTCATCCTCTAGTCCCATCATAGCTTTAACTTGGTCAAAGCGCGTGCCGATTGTCCAATAATTTAGGTCAAACACCACGTCATCATTTTCCTTGCCAGCTAACAAAGGTGTAACAATTTCACGTGCACGTTCTGTTAATGGAACGACACGTTGATGTTTCTTAGTAGATGTATTGCCTTTAAGCCGTACGTACATCTTTGTTTCCTTTGTGTCTTGATGCGTATGCGTAACAACTTGTCTTACTCTAAAGCTCAAGCCCTCACCTTTTCTCATACCTGTATCTAAAAGAAAAAGAGTATAGTTTTTTAAGTCAGTCCAACCTTTGTAGTCGTACCACTTAATCATTTCTATTTCTTCATCCTCAGATAAATACCTATCCCTTGCGTTATCAGGATTACAGTATTCGATATAAGGCATTTGAAAGTTACCGTAGATTTCTGGTCTACGGCTAGCATACTTTAACAACTTACTTACAGATGTCATTGTACGGTCAATCGTACCTTCTGATACACCTGTAGCAAAAAGTCTTTGCTTTAGGTCATCCATAGTAGCTGTAGTTATCGAGGTAACATCAATGTTACCAAGATGGTCGTCTATAACACGTTCGCAAAGTTGCGCTTGTGTTTTATTCCAACCTTCCCTCTTTACTCTTGCGTGAATGCTTTTGAGTAGTTTTGGATTGTTGGTTATCGTCATCAGTTTATCCATATTCCTCCTATCTGTTATTTGGATTTTGATGTTCTTCTAGCAAACTGTCTGCCAGAATTCTTTGCAGAAGCAATCGCGCTTGCTGAACGGTTCTTCTGAATTGTATCTTGCACAGTTCTAAGTGTGGCTTCAAAAGATTTTCTATACAGTTCGTGCTCGCGTTGTGCTTCTTTTATTTTTGACAGTTGGATATCCATATCGACTAACATTTCTTTTGACATATTCATTGCAGCTTTTGTTACATCAGCAATTGTATATCGCATTAGCTCGTCATAGATTTTTGCACCCGTCTTTGACAAGAACACAACTTTACGTCTTAGCTCTTGTGGGTCTTCCTCTGTCACTAATAGTCCAAGACCTGCATCACGTTCTTTGGTGTATCTATTAACACCTGCTTGTTCAGAAAGTCTTAGAACATTTCTTGATGTCGTGCTTTGCGGAAGATTTAAATCTTTTGCAATCTCACTCATCGTTACACCTTTGTTAGGTAAGCTGTGTCTACCTACATATAAAAATACTGCGAACTGTTGCATTTCCATTCGTGCATCAAGTGCGCGCATTATTTCTACTATCTTAAGTAGTGCATCACCTTTACCTATGCTTAGGTCTATTACTCCTTTCGGCATTTGAACTCCCCCCATTTGTTTGTTCTTTTTTTGTAGTTGGAAATAATCCAAGAATAGTTCTTGGTGCACCAGCTTGGGCTTTGTTGTCCACAAAGCTCCAAACTTTTCCTAGTGCGTGTTTTCGTCTCCTACTACTGCCCATAAGACTGCTCAATAATTTCTATTTCTGCATTCTTACGTACAGCATCATCGGCTAACTTCTCAATTATCTT
>CEOJ01006915.1_pt1 | contig 11031 bp, 6 predicted proteins | sample 530281 | NCBI WGS metagenome assembly CEOJ01 (sample SAMEA2619879, study PRJEB7988) | marine metagenome | isolation source: saline water (ENVO:00002010), including | reverse complement strand
TCAAAGTCAACATTTGAATTTTCATATTCATATTTTATTTTTCCAACTGATGAAACAAAAGCGTTTATCTTAACATCCTTTAAAAGGAGCTTAGCTATAGCACCTGCAACAACTCTAACTACAGTTTCTCTTGCAGAACTTCTACCACCACCTCTATAATCTCTAAAACCATATTTCTTATCATAAACAAAATCTGCATGAGATGGTCTGTAGCTATCCTTTATATGAGAGTAATCTTTTGATTTTTGATCCTGATTAACAATTATGAATCCTATAGGAGTACCTGTTGATTTGCCTTCAAATATTCCGGATAAAAATTCAACAGAATCATCTTCTTTTCTTTGAGTAACAATTTCAGACTGTCCGGGTCTTCTTCTATTCAACTCAGAATTAACAAAATCTAAATCAATATTTACACCTGCAGGACACCCATCAATAACTCCACCTAGAGCTTTTCCATGGGATTCACCAAAGGATGAAATTTTAAAGATATTACCGAATGAATTTCCTGCCATAGCTTGAATTATAAAGATAATACCTTAAATTAAAATACTCTACCGGGATTTAATATATTTTTTGGGTCAATAGATTTCTTGATAAGCTTCATTAGTTCAATTTCATCTTTACTCCTACTCTTTATCAAGTATTTCTTTTTATCAAGACCTATTCCATGTTCTGCAGAGATTGAACCTTTAACTAGTTCTGTATTACTGTAGATTATTTCGTTAATGTTAGATTTTAAATCATCATCATCAGAATTCTTTCCAATTATAAAATGTATGTTACCATCGGCTACATGACCAAACGGAAAGATTGTTTCTACACCTTTACAATTTTTGAGCTCGTTGATTGTTTTATCAATCACTTCTCCTATTTGTGCTACAGGTATACTTATATCAAATTGCTGATCAAATTTTTTTTCTTCTGCTAAAACAGCGACATCTTCTCTAATTCCCCAAATATTCAGCTGCTCTTTTTCATCCTTACCTAAGACTGCATCATCAACAAGCCCTTGCTCAAGTGTCTCCATTACAGCTTTTTCAAAAGTGTTGTAGTCATTATCAAAATCACCACCCATATATTCGATAAAAACATAGTATTTATAGTTATCTGGGAGATATTTATTATACATGGTTTTATCACTTACCATTTGTTTGTAGGTATCATTCCATAAAAGCTCAAAAGCTGTAAGGTTTTTTGAAATTTTATCCTCCATAAACTTTAATAAGTTTAAAACCTTTTGGTAATCATTAGTAACAGCCAGAGCAGTATATCTTGTCTTAGGATGCTGATATAATCTAAGAACAACTTTTGTAACTATTCCTAGAGTTCCTTCAGATCCAATAAAAAACTGTTTTAAATCATAACCTGAATTGTCTTTCATTAGTTTTTTTAAAGATGATATTACAGTTCCATCAGGAAGAACTGCCTCTAAACCTAATACTAAACTTCTTGTCATACCATATTTAAATACCCTTAATCCTCCTGCATTAGTTGAAACTGCGCCTCCTATTTGTGCAGATCCTCTTGCCCCAAAATTTAATGGTAGAAGAAGGTCTTTCTCTTTAACAGAATTAATAATATCCTCAATTATAACACCAGACTCACATGTAACAGTTTTACCTTTTTCATCAATTTCAATTATGTTATTCATTTTTTCAAGAGATACAACTACTTGATTTTTAGTTGATTTAGTTGACCCAACAAGATTCGTAAGACCTCCATGGACTATTATTTCCTGATTATTGTCGTTACAGGTTTTTAGTATAGCTGACACTTGGTCTGTGTCCTTTGGAAGAAGTAAACAAATTGACTCAAGGGGTATATCTGTTTTCCATATATGATAAAATCTTGATTTAAGTTTTTCACCTGTAATAATTGATGATTTATCAAGTATGCTTTCAAAAAGAGAAATTATGTTGATATCAGACATTTACCTTAACAAAAAGTTAACTAAAGATATTAATTTTAAAAGATTAAATTTGTTCGAAATTTATTTGATGAAATATTTTTACACGTCCTTAATTCTTGCATTGTTATCATCTTGTAGTAACGATAACGGCTTTATTATGAATGGTACAGTAGATGTTATTGATGATACGAAGGTTTACATACTTCAAGCAGATCAGAATAATCAACCTTTTATCAAGGATTCTACATCTGTTAAATCCAATAAATTTTCTTTTAAGGGTGTATCTGCTACTCCTGAAATAAGCTACATACAGGTAGAGGGTGTTAATGGATATGTTTTGACTATATTAGAAACAGGAACAATTACCGCTGACCTAGATATAGACAATATTTCAAAATCAACTGTTTCTGGAACTATTTCAAATGATGATTTTATTAAATATAAATCTGAAACAAAGTCCCTAGTAGAAGATATGAATAGTATTTCATCAACTGCGCAAGATGCTATTATGAATGGAGATGTTGAAACTGCAATGAAACTAGAAAAAGATTACAACGCAAAAGAAAGAGAAGTTCTACTATATGAGTGGGATTTTATCATTGACAATTTAGATTCATATATGTCAGCTCTATTGTTAGAGGTTTTCATGGTAGAAAACAAAGTAAGTAAAGATAGTATTATAGATGTATATGAAAACTTCTCTAATAGAATAAAAGTAAGTAATGTTGGAAAAAACATTGCTGATTTATTAAGTCAGTATGAAGATCCAATTGAAGTAGGTGAAATTGCACCAGATTTTACTGCACCAAGTATCGACGGATCCAATATAACCTTGAGCGAGTTAACTCAAAGTAATACTGTTACCCTTCTTGACTTTTGGGCAGCATGGTGTAGACCCTGTAGGGTTGAAAATCCTAATCTTGTTAGATTATACAAAAAATATAATCAAGACGGTTTTGATATTCTAGGTGTTTCCCTTGACAGAACTAAAGAACAGTGGGAGAAAGCTATTGAAGACGATAATCTACTTTGGACACAGGTCTCAAATTTAAGCTTTTGGAATGATCCTGTAGCTAGAAGATATAGCATAAGGGCAATTCCTCAGTCATTTCTAATCGATAATACTGGAACTGTAATTGGTAAAAATTTGAGAGGTAATGATCTCGAAGAAAGAATTAAATTTGCATTATCATTAAATGACTGATAATTGCAACTTTTAACATACCTTATATTTTATCCTCTAATAAAAATCATTTCCATACAACCATTTTGTGTTGTCTACAGAATATCTGATTTTGTTAATTTTCTTCTTTATAAAGTCTTTAAGTATAGGCTTAAAACTGTTCGCAGAAATCTTAAGCTTGTTTTTCCAAATAAAACAGACATCGAGCTACGTGAGATCGAAAAAGGATTTTATAAACACTTTTCAGATATAACAATTGAAAGTATCAAAGCATATGGTATGAGTGAGAATCAAATGATGAAAAGATACACCTATGAAAATATTGATGTACTAAGAAAAATTCAGAAGAAAAAAAAGAACATAATTCTATTATGTGGACATTATTCAAACTTTGAATGGTTATTGTCAATTGGATACAATACTAAAGGAAATGGCTATGGAATATATACTCCTATGACGAATAAATATTTTGATAGATTATTTAAAAAAATTAGAAAAAAACATAAAGCCTTTTTAGTCTCTAGATATAAGATAAAGGAGTTCATGTCATCTCTTGACAATAATAAGTACTACTTATTCGGATTTGCTGCTGATCAATCGCCACGTAAAATTGGAAAATCATATATAAATAAGTTTTTTGGACATAAAGTACCAATATTTACAGGAGCTGAAAGATTTGCAAGAGATTATAATCTTTCGGTAGTTTTTGCAGATATAACTAGAGTGAAAAGAGGTTACTACAGAACTAAGTTTATTGAAATATATGACAATAAGGATTCTAAGTATAGTATTACAGACCAGTTTATTAAATTACTTGAAGAACAAGTGTACAGAGACCCTAATCAATATTTTTGGTCACATAATAGATTTAAACATCTAATTGACTAGGTCATTTATTTCTTTCTCAATATCAAGAGCAATTTTGTCTGCCTTTATTTGTGTATCTGATTCAGAAAAAATTCTTACAATAGGTTCAGTGTTTGATTTTCTCATATGCACCCAACCTTCATTAAAGTCAACCCTAACACCATCTTCAGTATTTGGCGATAGATCTGAATATTTAGAAACTAACTCTTCAAAAACCTGATCTATTAGGTTGGCATCTTTTAGGGTAATCTTTAATTTTTTCATATAATACTTAGGGAAGTCATCCCTTAACTTTGAAACTCTAACAGATTTATTAACTAGTAAGCCAAGGAAAAGTGCAATACCCACCAATGCATCTCTTCCATAGTGAAGATCTGGATAGATGATTCCTCCTCCGCCCTCTCCTCCTACTACAGCGTTTACTTCTTTCATTTTCTTTACAACATTCATCTCCCCAACAGGTGTAGAGTGATAGTTGCATCCGTATGACATTGTCACATCTTTAAGCGCATTAGAAGAAGATAGTGTTGACACAGTATCACCTTTTGATACAGATAAAACAAAATCCGAGCAGTATACTTGTGTGTTTTCCTCACCAAGAATTTCTCCATTTTCATCAAAGAATACTAGCCTATCAACATCAGGATCAACAGCTACTCCAAAGTCTGCATTACTCTCTTTGATTTTTTTTGATAATTCTTTTAAATTTTCTTTGAGTGGTTCTGGTGTATGCGAGAACTTACCATTAATCTCAGAATTAATTATTTCATAGTTTATTGATAGCTTTTCAAATAATTTTGGCATAGCAATAGAACCTCCAGAGTTTATTGCATCAGCAACTACAGAAAGTTTTAAGGATTGAATATCTTTTAATGGTAATATTTCTAAATCAACAATCGCATCTATATGGTCATCAATTAAATCATCATATTTAGTTATTTTACCTAAACCATCATTTGATGAAAAATCAAATGAATTAAGATTAGAATATTTTATAAGTTTATTAACGTCTTCTTTAGATAGAAACTCACCATCTGAATTAAAAAATTTTAGGCCATTATATTCCTCAGGGTTATGACTTGCTGTTATCATAAGACCAGCAACTGATATATTATTTAAGACACCCCAACAAAGGGTTGGTGTAGTAGAAACTCCACAGTCAACGACATCTATTCCCATAGATGAAAAGACTGAATTAACAATATTATGAATAGATTCGCCTGACTTTCTTCCATCTCTTCCTGTCATTACAGAAAGATTAGATAAATTAGGATTGTTTTCTTTAATTAATATAGAGAAAGCAGCAATTGAATTAACAATATCTATGGGAGTTAAATTTTCACTGTTTTCACCACCTATTGTACCCCTAAATCCAGATATATTTTTTATTAAAGTCATTAGAAATGTAAATATATAAATTGTAAATTACACGAAATTTTTTTTATGAGGTATTTACTAGCTTTAATAGTTTTTTTCTTATTTGTTTCCTGTGGAACTGAATATACACCTACAGTTGTTTCTGCAAGAAAAGATGCATCTGATATTGGTGTAGAGATTATGAAAAAGGGGGGTAATGCATTTGATGCTATGATTGGCGTTCAATTAGCATTATCTGTAAGCCATCCAACAGCTGGTAATATTGCCGGTGGAGGATTTATGGTTTATAAATTAAAAGATGGAACTGATGGAACTCTTGATTTTAGAGAAACTGCTCCAGCAAATTCTACAGAAAAAATGTATCAAGATGAAAATGGAAATGTTATTCCAGGATTAAGTTCTGTTGGAGGCCTAGCAGTTGGTGTCCCTGGAACAGTTTCTGCAATTTTTGAAATACACAAAAAATTTGGATCGCTACCAATAGAAGAATTATTTCAGCCCTCAATCGAGCTAGCTGAAAAAGGATTTTTAGTTACTAAATACTTGGAAGATGAGTTAAATGAAAAAAGAGATGACTTTATTAAACTAAATGGAGAAAATTCACTCTATTCAAGAGAATATAAATCAGGTGACACAATATTTAATAAAATGTATGCAAATACATTAAGAGAAATTATGAACAAAGGAGCTGACGGATTTTACAAGGGAAAGGTTGCAGAAAACATGATAGAAACAATTTTTAAAAGCGGTGGAATAATGACTATGAAAGATCTCAGCGAATATAAATCCGTTTGGAGAGATCCTGTAAGATTTAAATATAAGGGGTATGATATTATCTCAATGTCATTTCCATCCAGTGGCGGGGTAATTTTAGGTCAAATGATGAAAGCTATCGAAAATTTTGACCTATCCAAAATTAAACATAATTCACCTGAATATGTGCAATTACTTACTGAGATTGAGAGAAGAGCATTTGCTGACAGAAGTGATCTAATGGGTGACCCAGATTTTATGAAACTTCCAGTATATGAATTTATGGATAAAGCATATGTTGATAGTAGAATGCAAAACTTTACTTGGGATCAAGCTACTCCTTCATCAGAAATTAAACCAGGTGAAATTATTTTTAATGAAAGCTATGAAACAACTCATTTTTCTATTATTGACAAAGAAGGTAATGCAGTATCTGTAACAACCACGCTTAATAATAGCTTCGGTTCTAAAGTGTATGTTGAAAATTCTGGTTTCTTTTTAAATAATGAAATGGATGATTTCAGCTCAAAACCAGGATATCCCAACTTTTTTGGAGTAATTGGCAGTGAGGCAAACTCTATTCAGCCAAAAAAACGAATGCTTAGCGCAATGACTCCAACAATTGTTTTAAAAAACAATAAGCCACATTTAATACTTGGCTCACCAGGAGGACCAAGTATAATTACATCTGTATTTCAAACTATATTAAATGTAATTGAATATAATATGGATGTAGATAAGGCTGTATCATCTGCTCGTTTTCATCATCAATGGTATCCTGATTTAATTGTTATGGAAAACGGGGCATACAATGACGAGCTTAATTCAATTTTAAGCAAAAAAAATTATTTAATCGTAAAACTTCCTATAGAAGAAGACACTCTTGGGGTTTACAAGAGGTCTGATATTGGGGCTGTTGATGCTATTCTAATAAATGAGGATGGAGAAGTATTTGGAGGTGCTGATTTAAGAAGAGAACATCATTCCTCATCAATTGAATAAATAATATATTATAATTTGAGCGACACAATTCAAATTGAAGGTGCAAAAGTACATAATCTTAAGGATCTTGATCTAGAAATTCCTAGAGAAAAGCTTGTCGTTATTACAGGACTTTCTGGAAGTGGAAAATCTTCATTAGCATTTGATACAATTCATGCTGAAGGTCAAAGAAGATATATGGAAACTTTCTCTGCATATATTAGACAATTTGTTGGAAATTATGAAAGACCTGATGTTGAAAAAATTGAAGGACTCTCACCAGTAATAGCTATTGAACAAAAGACAACAAGTAAGAATCCAAGATCAACAGTTGGTACTGTTACTGATATATATGACTTTATAAGACTATTGTTTGCCAGAATTGGAGTGGCCTATAGTTATAAGTCAAATTTAAAAATGGTGAAAAATACAGATGAGGAAATTATCAAACTAATTTGTGATAAGTATCTAAATCAAAGGATAATTATTCTAGCACCAATAATTAGATCCAGAAAAGGTCATTACAGAGATTTATTTGAAAATTTTACTAAGCAAGGCTTTTCAAAAGTTATTGTTGATGGTGATATTATCGATATAAAAAGAGGAATGAAACTTGATAGATATAAAACACATGACATCAGTTTAGTTGTAGATAACTTATCTGTAAAAGATGATTTTGAATCAAAGAGGATCTTATCAGAGTCAATTAAAATAGCTATGAAGTATGGGAATGATACAATATTTATATTAGACTCTGATTCAGGTAAACCAGAATATTTTAGCAGAAACTTAATGTGTCCAGAAAGTGGAATCTCATATCCAAAACCAGAGCCCAATACATTTTCTTTTAATTCTCCAAAAGGAATGTGTGAGGATTGTAACGGACTTGGAACCGAGTTTAATATTAATATTAAAAAACTTATCCCTGATGATTCAATATCAATTAGTAACGGAGGTATTTTACCAATTGGCAAAAAAGATAATTCATGGATATATAGACAGATTGAGTTGATTGCAAAATATTATAACTTTTCATTAAGCGACCCTATAAATAAAATACCTAAAGAAGGATTAGAATTTATACTAAACGGAGGAAAGGAAAGTTTTGTAGTTAATTCTAAAGAGCTTGGAGTAAAAAGAGAATATGAGATAGACTACATGGGCATTGAATCTTTCATCAAAGAGCAACTTAATAATAATGAGTCAAAAAGTTTAAGGAGATGGGCTATGCAGTTTGTAGATATTAATAAATGTAATACATGTGAAGGTAGCAGATTAAAAGTTGAATCTAGATCATTTAAAATAAATAAGAAAAATATTTTTGAATTAACAGAAATGGATTTATCAGAGCTCAAGGATTGGTTTAAAGATTTAAATAAGAATTTGTCTAAAAAAGACCTTAAGATATCTGAAGAAATTAGCAAAGAGATTTCAATAAGAATTCAATTTTTGATTGATGTAGGATTAGAATATTTAACTCTATCAAGATCTACAAAATCTTTATCTGGAGGTGAAGCTCAAAGAGTAAGGTTAGCAACCCAAGTTGGATCTCAACTTGTAGGAGTTCTGTACATATTAGATGAGCCTAGTATAGGGCTTCATCAAAAAGATAATATTAAACTAATTGATTCACTAAAAAAACTTAGAGACTCTGGAAACTCAGTAATAGTTGTAGAGCACGATAAAGAAATGATTTTAAGTTCTGACCATATTATTGATTTAGGGCCAAATGCAGGTTTAAATGGTGGTAAAATAATTTACGAGGGTTCACCTGATAAAATTAAAAAAGCAAAAACTATTACTGCAGATTATTTAAATGAAATTAAAAAGATAGAAGTACCAAAAGAAATCAGAAAAGGAAGTGGTGAATGTATAAAAATTTATGGGTGTAAAGGAAATAACTTAAAAAATATAGATGTAGAATTTCCTATTGGAAAAATGATTGCAGTCACTGGAGTATCCGGAAGTGGTAAATCAACCTTAGTTAATGAAACCCTATACCCTATTATTAACTCTAAGATATATAATTCAGTAAAGTCACCATTAGAATTTAAAAAGATTGATGGACTTGATAATATAGACAAAGTCGTAGAAGTCAATCAACAACAAATAGGTAGAACTCCTCGAAGTAACCCTGCTACATATACTGGAGTTTACAGTGAAATAAGAAAGCTTTTTTCAGAAACTGTTGAGGCAAAAATCAGAGGCTACAAACCTGGTAGATTTAGTTTCAATGTTGCCGGAGGTAGATGTGAAAATTGTAAAGGAGGAGGAATGAAATTAATTGAGATGAACTTTCTTCCTGATGTTTTTGTAGAATGTGAAGTTTGTAATGGAAAAAGATTTAACAGAGAAACCCTTGAAGTTAGATATAAAGGTAAGTCTATTTCAGATGTGCTTGATATGAGTGTTTCAAAATCTTTAGAATTTTTTTCATCTATTCCTAAGATTTACAACATTTTAAAAGCTATTGATAGTGTTGGTCTTGGATATATTACTCTTGGGCAGTCTTCTACAACTTTGTCTGGAGGAGAATCTCAAAGAATTAAGCTTGCAAGTGAACTCTCAAAAAAGGATACAGGAAAAACATTATATATTCTTGATGAACCTACAACTGGACTTCATTTTGAAGATATAAGGGTTTTATTAAATGTTTTAAATCAATTAGTTGATAAGGGTAACACAATCATAATAATAGAACATAACTTAGATGTAATTAAGCAGGTAGACCACATTGTTGATATTGGTCCTGAAGGTGGTAAAAACGGCGGAAAACTAATTGACAGTGGAAGTCCTAAAGAAATTATAGCTAACAATAAAGGTTATACAGCTAAATACCTATCTAAAGAATTAATCTAATGAAAAATTTGATTATTTATTTAATTGCTTTATTTCCAATAATGTTATTTGGTCAATCTAATAATTCATACAACCTAGAAGTTGAACTAAATTCCTTTGATAAAACTATAGATATAAAACAAGTAATGAAATATAAAAATATTTCAAATACTAGTGTTGATATTATATTTCTTGAAGATTGGTCAAATGCATATAGTAATACAGATACTAAACTTGCTAAAAGAATTTCTGATGAATATTCAAGATCTTTTTCATTCTCTCAAAAAAAGCAAAGAGGTTCCACTATAATTAATAAAATAAGCTCAAATAATATAGATAAATGGAGTAGATCAGAAAATGCTTCAGACATAATTAAATTATTCCTTAAAGAGCCCTTAAAGATTAACCAATCTATTGAAATAGAGATTTCTTATTCAATTAAGCTTCCTGATTCAAAATTTACAGGATTTGGATACGATAACAGTAATAATTTTTATTTAAAAAATTGGATCATTGCATTTTCAGCAAACTCAGGATTAAATTTGTTGCCTCAAAGCAATCTAAATCTTGATGATCAATCTATAGATAACTCTTATTATTCAATTAAATTAAAGTTAGATGGAGATTATTTCATTGTCTCAAATCTCCAAAATATTTTAAATGAAGACAATGAGAGAGAGACAGCTCAATTAATCGGCTCTTCTGTTAAAGATGTTAAACTAAATATATTAGCTGAAGATAATTTTATAGAGCTTAAGAATAATCAATTTGAGGTTGAAACAGATATTTTTAAAAAAACTCCTCTTTTAGAATCTGAAAATAAGTTTAATAGAGTTTCTAGTTTTATAAGTAAATATTTTAATGATACTGAAAAAACTAAACTTTTGATAACTAAGCAGGATTATGAATCTAGTCCTTTTTATGGTCTAAATGAATTGCCAGGATTTTTAAGTCCATTCTCAGATGAGTTTTTAGAAGAAATTATTTTTTTAAAGTCATTCTCAATTAATTATATAAATCAAAAATTAAATCTTAATAAAAGAGATTCACACTGGGTTTTCAAGGGATTAGAAATATTTATTATAAATAAATACATTAATCAATTTTATCCAAAGGTTAA
>CEOJ01020835.1_pt1 | contig 11070 bp, 9 predicted proteins | sample 530281 | NCBI WGS metagenome assembly CEOJ01 (sample SAMEA2619879, study PRJEB7988) | marine metagenome | isolation source: saline water (ENVO:00002010), including | reverse complement strand
TCAAATCGAAGACGGTGTGGTATAACTATGAGATTTGCTCCTGTCAACGTGAAAGCTGATTTGTCAATCTGGCCACATTTTGAAACACAACTTGCTAGAGGTGTTGATGATTTTAAACATAACCCAATTGCAGAAATACCTAGAGGTGAGGGTACTCCAATTAAAAAATTTCAATACTCAAGTGAATTTTCAAATCAATGGTGAATTAATTCAATGATATTTAGAAATTAAAATAAAATGTTTAAAATCTCAAAAAAAGTAAGACGTTTGTCAAATGAAGAAAAAGATCAATATAAAAAAGATGGTTATTTAACTGGTTTGCCTGTTTTTTCCTCAGAAGCAAACGATGACTTAAGTAACTTTTTTGTTTCTTTAAGTGAAAAAGTTGATAAAAAAATTGATATTAATCAGACTGCACAGTGGCATAAAGCTAGTCATAAGTTCTATAAATTATGCACAACCCCTGAAATACTTGATTATGTAGAAGATTTGTTAGGACCCAACTTTTTTTTATGGGGAGGCCAATTTTTTCTAAAAGAACCAAAAGATGGATCAGTTGTTCCGTGGCATCAAGATGCACAATATTGGCCCTTATTTCCTGCGAATGCAGTTACTGTTTGGCTTGCTCTTTATGATACAAATGAAGAAAATGGAGCCATGAGAGTTGTTAAAGGAAGCCACATTCAAGGTGAGTTTAAGCATCACACAAATAAAGCTCAAAATCTTGTTCTAGATAAAGAGGTTTCTAATGATCAAATTAAACAAGATGACATAATTTCGTTAAATTTAAAAGCAGGAGAAATTTCTTTGCACAATGATGCATTATTACATGGATCTGAACCCAATATATCAAATTACAGAAGATGTGGTCTGACGATGAGGTTTTCTCCAGTAAATGTAAAAGCTGATTTGTCAATTTGGCCACATTTTGAAGGGCAATTAGTTAGAGGTATTGATAATTATAAACTTAATCCAATAGCTCCTATACCTAGAGGTGAGGCAGTACCAACAAGTAAATTTCAACATTCTAGTGAGTTTGAGATATCCTGGTAAATTACTTAAATTAAAATTTTGAAATATTATTATTATTTTTATAGAATTTAAATATCATGAATAATAAAATTACAATAAAACCATATGCTCCAAACATAGGTGCTATTATAACAGGTATTGATCTGTCAAAAGAAATATCTAATTCAGAACTAAAAATAATTAAAGATGCATTCCATAAATTTTTAGTAATTTTTTTTCAAGAGCAATTTGAAATTTCTCCAGAAAATCATATCAAACTTGGCAAATGTTTTGGAGATTTACATATTCATCCTGCCGCTCCAAAAATGAAAAATTTTCCTGAAATATTTGAAATACACACTGATAAAAATAGCAAGATATCAAATGGTGCAGAAGATTTTCATTCTGACGTTTCTTGTGACATTAAGCCTCCTTTAGGGACAATGCTTCAACTTCATATTTTACCAGAAAGTGGAGGCGATACTATGTTTGCAAACATGTATATGGCCTATGATGCTTTAAGCAATCCTATGAAACAATTTTTAGATAAACTTAATGCGTCTCATGAATCTGAACATTTTTATAAAGGAAGATATAGTAAAATAGATGAAAATATAAAATATCCATCAGCAATACATCCTGTAGTTAGAACACATCCTGTAACTAAAAAAAAGGCATTATATGTAAATCGTTTTTTTACAACTCAAATTGAAGGTTTAAGTAAACATGAAAGTAAACTTATTTTAAATTATTTATTTGAGCATTGCGAAAAAACAGAGTTTCAGATTAGATATAGATGGAAACAAAATGATATGGCTTTTTGGGATAATAGATGTACCCTGCATAAAGCAATTTGGGATTATTTTCCAAATGAAAGAAAAGGAAGAAGAGTTACAATAAAAGGTGATAAACCATACTAATACTCTAAAACTATATAAAAAATATTTATAGTTATAAAAAATTTTTCTATTTTGATTAGTATAAATTTTTAAATATTATCACTCTATCACTCGAATTTTAAAAGAGGTGTATATGTTTAAGCCACTTGATGGAACGAAAGTTATTGATTTAACAAGTGTTTTAGCAGGGCCATATTGTACATATCAATTAGGTTTATTAGGTGCTGATGTTATCAAAATTGAAAATATGACACAAGGTGATTGGACCAGAGTAGGTGGAAAAGACAATAGTCTTAACGAGCAGTATATGGGTAGTTCATATTTAGTACAAAATTCAAATAAGAAATCTATTCAGATTAATTTAAAGTCTAAGAAGGGACAAAGTATAGTCTATGAATTAATAAAGTCAGCCGATATATTTGTTGAAAACATGAGACCTGGAAAGGCTGAAAAAATTGGTTTGGGTTGGCATGATCTCACCAAATTAAATAAGCAATTAATCTATTGTTCTATATCAGCATTTGGACAAGATGGTCCATTTAGTGAGAGGGGAGCTTATGATCATGTTGTTCAGGGCATGAGTGGTATAATGTCTACTACAGGAACAAAAGAATCTGGTCCTACTAAAGTCGGTGCGCCTTATATAGATTATTCTACAGGTCTTAATGCTGCTTTCGCTATAACATCTGCTTTGCATGAAGTTAAAAAGAAAAAAAAGCCGATTAGATTAGATGTTTCAATGCTTGATACATCATTTCTTTTAATGGCTAATATGGTTACAGAGCATTTAAATTCTGGGTGGATACCATCTGCCATGGGAAATGAAGCTCAAAGTGGGTCTCCTTCATCTGGTCTGTTTGAAACTAAAACATCGCCTATACTTCTTGCAGCAAATAATGAAATACAATTTAATTTATTATGTGATGCTTTAAACACAATTACTATTTTCAATAAGAATAAGTGGATAGATATTGAGTATAGAAAAATTAATAAAGAAGAACTTCGCTCAGAGTTGCAAAGTATTTTTAAAATGCATACAGCAGAATTTTTGGAAATTTTATTAAATAAATACGGTGTCCCAGCAGGAAAAATTAGATCTTTACCTGAAGCTTTGGAGGAAGATCAATTTAAATATAGAGAACTTTGGAATTCAATACATTTAAAAAGTATAAATAAAGACTACAAAGTACCAGGAATAGGTTTTAAAGTTAATCAATCTTCAATTAAAGCCGATAAAGCACCTCCAAAATTAGGAGAAAATACAAAGACAGTTTTACAAACCATAAACTTTTCAGAAGATGAAATAGAACAATTAATTAAAGAAAATATTATTAGTTAATTATTAAATATACTTTAATTCTAATTTGTTGATATCAACACCTAACCCATAATTATTTTTAGGTATTAACGATTTGCCCTGTTTAATTTCTGGGTTAGGTGTGTTTAATAATTTGTCAAAATATATACTTTCTTTAAATTGATGTTCCATTAAAGATTCTTCGTGTGTTGCTCCACATATTTGAAGAGTGTGTGCGTGAGATATAGGGCCACTGGGATTATGAGGTGAAAATGATATGTTGTTTTTAATTAATACTTTTTCTATGTCTAACATCTCGTCAGGTCCGCCTGCATATTTAATATCAGGCATCATTACGTCATATGTTTCAGCTTTTACATATTCGTGAAAACCTTTTTTTAGAATTTTAGTTTCCAATCCGGCAAGTTTTATTCCAAAAGAATTAGCTTTTAATCTTAATTTTCTAATTAAGGATAAATTTTTAATGTTTTCTTCAATAGGACATTCAAGCCAATACAAGTTGTATTTTTTACATTCTTTTAATAATTGAACTGCTGCATCGTAATTAAATCTCCAATGACAATCGATCATTATATTTACTTTTGGACCAAAAACATCTCTAATTACTTCTATTCTATCTAATCCTTTCCTCATAGATTTTAGAATTGTGTTAGTTTCAATATTAGGTATAACTTCATCGAAAGGTGCAAACTTTACAAATTTGTAACCATGATCTCGTACTATTTTTGAATTAAGTTTTACTCCTTCTAAAGTTCTGTCAATTGTAGAACGATTAAAATTGGCATAAACCTCTATTTGTTTTCTTTTTTGATGAAAGATTTCATTTATAGCTTTTTTTTCAATTTGACCTTGAATATCCCATAGACATTGCATTATTGCTGAGCTTATTGATGCTTGAACAATATTTTTAAAAGGTAAAATATCTTTAAATTCCAATGGTGATATGTAGATTTTATTTAAAATAATTTCAAAAATTTTATCTTTAATTTTAAATATCTCATCATCTTTACCAGATAACGTTGCCTCTCCCCATCCTTCTATATTGTTAGATTCTTTTAGTAATACGAAAAGCCAAATAGTTTTGTTTGATATTTTGGTTCTAAATATTTGAGCATCAATTATTTTTTTCTTCATAAAAAATCTCTAATTTCAACCTTAATTATAAATTTTACAAACGTATATTTTTTAATTTAAGTTTTTCATTAATTCATTAAAAAATGTACTTCGGTATCCTTTTCTTGTAATAACACCAGTCTCTCTAGTGATTTCAAAATCACGAATATTTAAAATGTCTAGTCCAGGATCATTATAGCTCTCGAAAATATTTGCTTGTGTAAATAATAAAAGTGATGATTGGTATAAACAATTAAGTCCCATTCGCAATGAATTAGTCGTAATAGAAATTTTGGGTTTTGAAAGATTTTTTGAAGTAAAACAATTAAAAAACAAATCCTCTGTTTGTCTAGAGGTTGTAGCAATTGCAAAATTGTATGAAGTAAGATCTTTTAGTTCAATTATTTTATTTACTAGAGGATGGTTTTTTGATGCGATGACAATATATTTATCGTTTCTTAATGATTTGTATTCAAAATTTTCTAAATTTTCTGGTTTTCTTGCAAATAGAATATCTATTTTATTATCAATAAGTTTGTTAAGTTGAAGATCCGGTGTGTCTACATTAAAATCCACATGAATATTCGGGAAATTATCAATTGTTTTGGCGATCGCATGTGGTAAAATACTAGTAATCCAACCGGCACCAGATCCTATTGTAATAGTTCCTTTTTTGCCATTTGTATGATCAGTAACTTCATTTTGTGCGTTTTCAATTAATGCGATTATATTTTTTGCATACGGAACCAAAACCTGAGCATCTTTACTAATTATCAATTCACCAGATTTTCTTGTAAAAAGTTGATTTATTCCAAATGAAACCCTTAAATTATCTAATCTTTTAGTAATAGCAGGTTGAGTGATATTAAGGCGTTTTGAGGCTGCTGTAATGCCCTTTTCATCTATCACAGTTAAAAATGTTTTAAGTTCAACCAGATTCATGCCATAACTATATTTTATATATATATAAAAATTATAAATTATATTTTAATTTTTATATTGTCTATATTTTATTTAACAAGTTAATCTGGGAGAGAATTATGAGTGAAAATTTGCTTATTTTGCTTTCTGACGAGCATAATAAGAGGATGCTTGGAGTGACTGGTCACAGTCACGTTAAGACACCAAATCTAGATAAGTTAGCTAGTGAGGGTGTGCTTTTTGAAAATGCTTACTGTAATTCACCCATTTGTGTTCCTTCAAGAGCAATTTTAGCTACTGGTAGATATAATGCTGAAATTGGTTATTGGGACAATGCTGATCCGTATGATGGGAAAATACCAAGTTGGGGGCATCGTGCTGTGGAAGGCAACTGTGACGCGGTTTCAATAGGCAAACTACATTTTTTAGATGATCAAGCACCTACTGGTTTTTCTGAACAAATAAATCCTCTTAATGTTGTTGGTGGTGTTGGAGATCTTCTAGGTTTAATTAGACAAGAGCTTCCAGTAAGAAAGGGAGCTGCTAATATGGCAAAAGATGTTGGTAGTGGAGAAACCACTTACTCTAACTATGATAAAAAAATAGCTGATGATGCTAAGAACTGGATTAATAATAGGAAAACAAGTGATAAACCTTGGGTTCTCTTTGTTTCATTTGTATGTCCTCATTTTCCTTTAATTGCTCCTGAAGAATTTTATAATATGTATCCTGAAAATGATGTTCCTTGGCCATTATTATACGACGAAAGTCAGAGAAGTAATCATCCTTATTATGTGGCAATGAGGAAATGTATGAATTATGACGATTATTTTGATGAAGAAAAGGTTAGAAAAGCTACATCTGCTTATTTTGGTTTATGTTCATTTCTTGATCATAATATAGGTATAGTTTTGAAGGCACTTAAAGATTCTGATTTTGCTAAAAATACTAATATTATTTATACATCTGATCATGGTGATGCTTTAGGAATGAGAGGCATGTGGGGCAAAAGTACAATGTTTGAAGAGTCAGCTGGTGTTCCTATGATTATCAGAGGTCCAAACATACCTAAATCTAAAAAAATTAAAACTCCGGTAAGTTTAGTTGATATTTTTCCAACTGTTGTTGATAGTTTAAAATTAAATAAAAATCCTTCAGATAATGATTTGCCTGGTAATTCATTGTTAAAAATAGCTAATGAAAATGATGATTACGAAAGAATTGTTTTATCTGAGTATCATGCTGCCGCTTCTCCAGTAGGTGCTTTCATGCTTCGAAAAGGTAAATATAAATACGTTTATTTTGCAGAAAATTACCCTCCACAGTTATTTAATTTAGAGTTAGATCCTTATGAAGAAAAAGACTTATCTTCAGATAAAAATTTATCCCACATACTTGATAGTTTTTATGAGGAACTCTTAAAAATTTGTAATCCTGAGGAAGTTAATAAAAGAGCTAAAAAAGAGCAAAATGAAAAAATTTTAAAACATGGTGGCGTAGATGCTATCAAAGAAAGAGGAGATTTTGGTTATTCTCCTGCTCCTGGACAAAAAGCTGAGTTTGATTAAATGCTAGCAAATGATCTAGAAAAAAAAGAAAAAAAATCTGACTACTTTAAAGATATACTAATAGCATTAATGGTACTTGTTATAAGTATTGGATGTTTTTTTACATATAATCCTGCAAATGCACCTCTGGACATAGGCTCTGATGGGATGAATTTTGCCACCTATCCACTTGGGGTGGCATCATTTCTAACAGTTTTAGGACTGATATACTTAGTTATTTCAATAAAAAAATATTTATCCTCGAGCGACAATTTTGATTTTTATAATCAGTTGTCAAAAGCAATTAAGGATAATAAATCTCTATACTTTAAAAGATTTGGCACTGTTGTTTTGCTTATATTGTTTGCAATAATTTTAGGCGAAATAAATTTTATGTTAGTCTCAAGTGTCTTTCTTTTTCTTGGATTTTATTTGTATGACCGAAGAGATTATTTTTTTATGATTATCTTGTCTCTATTAGGAGGAGGATTCAGTTATGGTTTGTTTGTGTATTTTCTTAAATTACCTTTATAGGAGATGATGTGTTAGAAGGTTTAATAGGTGGGTTTGCAAATTGTTTTGAACCATTCAACTTATTATTATTATTTTTAGGAACTTTTCTAGGTCTGCTTGTTGGTGCTTTGCCAGGTCTTAGCTCCCCTATGGCTATAATAATATTATTACCTGTTACATATTCACTAGATCCGCTTCCAGCGCTTTTAACTATGATAGGTGTTTATGTTGGTACCAAATTAGGAGGATCATTCTCTGCTATTTTATTAAGAACTCCTGGTACACCAGCAGGTGCATGTACAGCACTAGATGGCTTCCCAATGGCTGAAAAAGGACAATCAGCGCTCGCATTAGGTTATGCAACTTACTCATCTTTTTTTGGAGGGGCTACAAGTTGGATCATAGCTGTAACCTGTATTCCATTTATTTCAAGCATAGCACTTAAATCTTCAAATGCTGACATAGCACTTATAGCTATTATGGGTTTAGTAATGGTTTCTGCATTTACTCGTGGTTCAATGCTCAAAGGATTTATTGGTGTAAGTATAGGTTTATTAATTGGTGCAGTAGGAATGGATAGAACGGATGCAATTGAGAGATTTACTTTTGGATCTATTGATTTGCTATCTGGTGTTCCTTTTGCTGCTGCTTTAGTTGGATTGTTTGGATTTGCGGTAGTAATTTCAGACTTGTCTCTTATGAAAACCTCCTCTCAACTTGTTGCAACCAAATTTAAAATTGAATTACCTTCAACATTAGATTTTTTAAAAAGATGGCGAGCATGGAGTGTTGGAGGATTTTTCGGGGCTATTATTGGTGCTGTTCCAGGAGTGGGAGCGGATGGTGCAACTTGGCTTTCATATGGCGTAGTAAAAAACAATTCCAAAAATCCAGATAATTTTGGTAAAGGTGAACCTGATGGAGTTGTGGCGCCAGAAACTGCTAATAATGGGACCACTGGAGGTACAATGGTACCTATGTTAACTCTTGGCATCCCAGGAGATGCATCAACCGCAATCATGATAGGAGCCCTTTATTTACATGGTCTCCAACCTGGCGTAACCCTAATGAAAACTGGTGCTGAAGTTGTTTATGGCATGTTAGCAGGTTTACTGTTAGCTGGTGTGTTTATGTTTGTGATAGCATTAGGTGCAATCAGGTTTTTTGTTTATGTTTTAAGACAACATAGATCAATTTTATTTCCTTTTGTTATGATATTTGCCACGATGGGAGCCTATGCAAGTTACAATGAATTCTTTCCAGTTTATGTTGCTATTTTTCTAGGTGTATTTGGTTTTTTCATGGAAGAAAGAGGTTTTCCAGTTGTTACAATCGTGCTTGGAGTAATACTTGGACCAATTATAGAGTACAACACAAGAGCAGCTTTACAACTTGCAGATGCAAATTGGTTTACGTTTGTAGATACTTGGCCAAGATTAATCATGATTGGAATAATAATATTCCTTGTTTTTAATGAAATAAGACAAGGCTTAATAAGACAGAAAATTTCAAAACAATAACTAAAAGGAGGACGACATGAGATTATTAATTTTAGGAATATTTTGTTTTTTTACTTTTCTGGGTAATATAGCTTTAGCTGCATACCCTGAAAAACCAATAAGAATAATAGTACCTTATAAAGCTGGTGGTGGAACTGATTCTATTGCCAGGGGATTTGTAAGTGCTTTTAGTAAGGCAGCAGGTGTAGATGTTGTCATTACAAATGTTAATGGAGGTGCAGGATCTAAGGGTATAATTCAAGTTATGAAAGCTAAACCAGACGGTTATAATCTTATTTTAACTGGTTCAACTGATATAATTGGACTTTCAACCTTTAGAAAAATGCCTTTTAAGTCTATAGGTAGCCTTACACCAGTTGGAGGTATATATACTACGCCAACTTATGTTTTAGCTCACAAAGATAGAGGTTATAAAACTTTAGAAGAGGTAATAGAAAAATCAAAAGCTAATCCTGGTAAATTAATTGCAGGAATTGGTGGAAAGTTTGGTGCCCATGATGTTTTGGCTAATGCTGTAAATGGTTATAAAAATGCTGGGTTCAGAATTGTTGCCTTTGATGGTGGTGCAATGTTAAAGAAAGCTACTATCGCCAACGAAGTTGACATTTGTATAATACATTCTCCTGTTTTACTTAATGAGGTAAAAGCAGGATTATTAAATGTAATTGGTACGGGAGGATCTTTAGCTAAAATAACCTACCCACCAATTCAAAAAACTAAAACATTAAGAGAAATGGGAATACCTGCTGATGTCGGTGTTACTAGAGGTGTTTGGGCTCCAAAAGGAACACCAAAAGATGTTATTGCAAAACTAGAAAAATTTATAGAAGTAGCAACTAACAGTGAAGAATTCAAAAAATTTGGTAATAATTTTGGTTTCGCTCCAAAATATTATACATCATCACAATTTTTAGATTTATTAAAATTAGAACAAGGTGTTTACACGGACATTAAAGGCAAGTTTATGAGCAAGTAAATTCATAGTTAGCTTTCAAAAAAAAGAGAGAAGTAATTTCTCTCTTTTTTTAATTAAGAAAATTTTTAATAAAAAATAACAAGAGTTAAAATATGTCAAATGTCAAAATAGAAAAAATTGAACTCACTCTGTTTGAAATAATATTAAATGATGTTGAAGAAAACAAAAGTGGCATCGGTATTGTTTATATGCCAGGCACCAAAAACAATCATATAAGACTTGGAATTAGAATTTTTGACTCTGATGGTCATGTTGGTGAATATATTGCGCCAAGAAGTAGGGCTAAAATAATTATATCTGCCTCTGAAGCTCTCTCCTATCATTTGATAGGAAAAAACCCATTACATAGAGAAGCTATTTACCGTCAACTAAGAGGGTTATGTAAACACGTAGGTGAAGTTGGAATTGGTGCGATTGACATTGCATTATGGGATTTAGCTGGAAAACAATATAGCTGCTCTATATCTAACCTTTTAGGCGGATATAGAAATAGTTTGCCGGCCTATGCAAGTACTATGCATGGTGATAGTCATAAAAATGGTTTATCGAGTCCAGAAGCATATGCAGACTTTGCAGAAGAATGCCTAGAGTTAGGCTATCAGGGATACAAAATGCATGGCTGGGGAGGAAATGTCAAAGAAGAAATAAGTATGCTTAAAGCTGTTGGAAAGCGTGTTGGTGGTAAAATGAAAATTATGTATGATGCTGGTTGTCATTTTAATACCCTAGCAGATGCTCTTGATGTAGGTAGAGTATGTGATGAATATAATTTTTATTGGTATGAAGATCCTTATAAAGATGGTGGTGTTTCTATAAACGGTAACAGGGTTCTTTCGGATAATTTAAAAACTCCTATTATGGTTGGTGAACATGTAAGAAATCTAGAGACTTCTGTTGATATCCTTGTCAATGGTGCCTCTTTTTTTTCAAGAGCTGACCCAGATTATGATGGTGGTATTACAGGATGTCATAAATTAGTAGCTGCTTCAGAAGGTTTAGGAGTAGATTGTGAAATACATGCATGTGGACCTGCGATGAGACAGTTAATGGCAGCTTCAAGAAACTCTAATTTTTATGAGGTCAATTTAGTCCACCCAAGTTGTAAAAATCCCTGGTCTCTTCCAGTTTATGATTGTGATTATTCTGATCAACTTGATTGTATTGATAAAAATGGCAATGTAAATGTATCCAATGAACCAGGATTAGGAGTTTTATACGACTGGGATTATGTTAAAAAAAATAAAATACAGAC
>CEOJ01028082.1_pt1 | contig 11086 bp, 11 predicted proteins | sample 530281 | NCBI WGS metagenome assembly CEOJ01 (sample SAMEA2619879, study PRJEB7988) | marine metagenome | isolation source: saline water (ENVO:00002010), including | reverse complement strand
GATGTAGTCTTAGAATTATCTACTTAATTAAATAGAGATTTAATCCAATTCCAGATAATCGCAATTAATCTTTGAAAGAACCCTAGTTCTTCAACTGATTCTAAATAAATTAAATCAGATTCATAAATAATATTATTATCCCCATCAAATACTTTCACTGTTCCTGCCTTATCCATTGAATTAATAGGAGCAAGTACTGTTGTATCAGCAGTTACTTCATATCTTAGGGAATCCCTTTGATCTCTCTGCAATGTTAGAACAACATCTTCAGGCATCCCTATATTTATATTATCTTTTTTGCCTGCAATAACTTGAACTGATTTAAGAGGTTCATTTTTTTCAAACAGCTTTTCTGTTTTAAAATATCTAAATCCATATACCATTAAATTAGATACATCATTAAATCTTTTATCGTCTTCACTACCCAAAACGACTGCAACTAATCTCATGCCATCTTTGACAGCAGATCCTACAAGACAGTACCCTGCTGATTCGGTATAACCTGTTTTGACACCATCAAAAGTTACACTAGTATTATCTCTCCATAAAAGTTGATTTCTGTTTTTTTGCAGTATGCCTGCATAAGTAAAAGATTTTTGAGAATAATGTCTATAGTGATCTGGAAAATTTTTAATTAATTCTCCCGTTAATATTGCTAGGTCATTAGCAGATGTTACATTCAGTGGATCGGGTAATCCTGAAGCATTATTAAAAGAAGTATTTTCCATTCCTAGTTCTCTAGCATATTCATTCATTAAATACGCAAAATTCTCTTCGCTTCCTGCTACATGCTCTGCTAAAGCTACACTTGCATCATTACCTGATTGAATAATCATTCCTTTGATTAATTCTGAAACTGGTACTTTAGTGCTCTCTCTAATGAACATTCTGGAACCAGGTGTTTTCCATGCATTTATTGAGATCTTTGGAGTATCAGTTAAATCTATAAAATCCTCTTTTATATAATCGGCAACCACATAGCTTGTCATAAGTTTCGTTAAACTAGCAGGCTCAACAGGAGCATCAGCATTAAAGCTTGCTAAAATTTTCTTAGTATTTGGTTCATAAAGAATATAACTACCTACACCTAGATCAGGCGGGTTTGGTATTGCAGCAGATAAATTAATACTTAGAAAGGTTAGAAATATAAATTTGATCTTATTCATAAAATTTCTTTGAAATCTCCATTGCAAGCTGATGAACAGCTAAAGCATATTTACTACTTCGATTATATTTAGTTATAACCCTAAAATTGTCAAATCCTAAATAAAGTTTAGTTGAATCTTTTTGTTGAACAAGAATAGGTGAAACTAAAGATAAATATTCTTCCTCAAAATTAAATCCAACCTTCTTTAGCTCTTCAGCATAAATTTTTGTTCTAAAATTATTAAGCTCAAATGGCAAATCTAGCTCATTTATCTGATCTTCGTTTAAGTTGGTAAAATTTCCATTAAAATCAATTTGAATTGCAGCAGTTTTTCCTTTTACCCAACCGTTAGCCTGCAAGTAATTAGCAACACTTGCGATACCATCTTCCTTCGAACCTAATAAATCAACAATTCCATTAAGATCATAGTCCACACCATAAGCATTGTAACTAGAAGGTATAAATTGGCCTAGACCAATTGCGCCAGACCATGAACTTTTTATTTTTTTTGGATTTAAGTTATATCTTTTAGACAAGATAAATAGTTGAATCAATTCTTTTTGCCAAAAATTACTATTCGGCTCAAATGCTCTGGTAAAAATTGTATCTAAAGGGTTATAAGAACCATAATAAGTGCCGTAATTAGTTTCCATTCCAATTATTGATGCAATATAAAACTTTGAAATGCCATAATCTTTTTCTACTGATTCAAATATATCAATATGATCTTTTAGAAACTTAACTCCATTGCCAATTCTTCTTGATGTGACCCTTTTAGTTAAATAATCGTCCCATGTTGCTTTTACTTCTGGCTGATTGCTTCGAGCTTGTACAGCTCTTTTGGATGATTCTGCATCTTTTAAGTAATCAATTATTTCAGCCCTGCTTAGATCTGAATTTTCGACTGCCATATTAATGAACTCATTAATATCATCTCGTTCTAGAATATCTGAGAAAATGCTGAACGAAAATAACAATAAAAATAGTCTTATCATCTTAAAAAACTCCTTGATGAAAAAATCAAACCAATCATTATAGAAAAGCATAACAGAGATGAGCCGCCCTTAGTAAAAAAAGGTAAAGGAAGCCCTACTACAGGTATTAAGCCACTAACCATTAATATGTTTAGTAGAAAGCTGAAACCTATAACTAAAGAAAAATAAGTTCCTAAAAAATATGGTGATAAATCATCTGTAAGTCTTTTTTGTTCCATTGAAATAATTGTTGCCAATAAGATAAAGAGACCAACTAAAATAAAGATAATTAATACGCCTAAAAATCCAAATTGTTCTGCATAAATTGAAAATATAAAATCTGTATCTGCTTCAGGTAGAAAATTGAATTCATTTTGTTTGCTATTAAGAAATCCTTCTCCAAAAATTCCACCAGACCCTATGCTAATTTCTGACTGCAATATGTTCCATTTTTCAGATAAGGTTTGATCAGAAGAAAACCAACTTATTATTCTACTTTTTTGATATGCAGTTAATCCAAAACTATAAATAATTGGAGATAATAATATTCCAAAGATAGCCATACTAATAAAATAAAATTTATTCATACCGCATATAAATAAAAGCATCAAACCTAACAATACATAAACCAAGCCTGTTCCTAAATCTGGTTGGATAATAATAGGAATAGCTGATAGGAATAAGACGCCTAATAAGAAAAAGCTTCTGAACGTGTTAAATTGAAAACTATAAAATCTTAAATATTGGATAACGAACAGTGCAAATGTAATCTTCATAAATTCTGAGGGTTGAAGACTTAAAAAACCGAAATCAATCCATCTCTTTGATCCCTTTATTTCACTTCCAAAAAGCTCAACACTTAAAACAATAATTATGTTAAGAACAAAAAGAACCCAGCCGACAGAAAGTATTCTATTAAGGTTTATCTGATTAAAAATAAGTGTTACCAGAAGAACTGCAAAGATGCTTATCAATAAAAACCTAAAAAAATAGTAGACATCAATTGAAGTGACTGAATAAACAGTAAGAGAGCCCATTAATATTATGAGCGCCAAAGAAAAAACTAATATTGTAGTTCTTAAATCAAATGTCATCTAATAACTCCTTTAGTACATCTCGAGCAATTGGGCCTGCTACTCTACCTCCACTTTCTCCATTTTCAACGATGACAGCTATTGAATACCTTGGGTCATCAAAAGGAGCATACCCAATAAATATTGCATGATCTCTTAAATTTATATTTTCTCTAACTTCGTCGTATTCTTCTCTTGAACTAATATCAACAACTTGAGCAGTGCCACTTTTGCCTGCTAAATTCAAATTGCCAGCATTAATCCTATAACCAGTGCCATTTGATGAATAAACAACGTCAATTAATGCTTGATTTAGTTTTACCCAATCTGCTTCTCCTATATCAACATTTATTGAAAATTCTAAACTATTGCTTTTTGCTAAATACGGAAGTTTATATTGCCCTTTAGATGCTAATATTCCTGCAATCAGTGAAAGATGCAATGGCGTAGTAAGCATATAGCCTTGTCCTATACCTAGATTTATAAAATCTCCTTTGAAAAGATCTTTACCAAAATTTTTTCTTTTCCATGAATCATTAATTAAAGGGCTATATTGATGAGGGTAACAGTCTTCACATAATTTTGATCCAAATGACGATGATTCTAATAGTTCAACAAATTTAGACTTCTCATATTTAACAGATAAATTCATAAAAAAAGGGTTAGAGCTTTCTATTAAGGCTTTACTTAGATCTGTATAGCCATGTCCGCCTTCCTTCCATGCATTAAAAACTCTCTGTTCTTCTTCAAATCGAAAAAAACCATCATCAAATATTGTTTCTTCCCAAGTGGTATATGCGTTGCTTAAAGCAAATGTTGCAAATAACGGCTTTATAGAAGAGCCAGGCGGATATAGCCCCATAAATGCTCGGTTAAAAAGAGGTCTAGAGGGATCATTTAAAAGCTCTTGATATTGAGCAGTAGATATTCCTCTTAAATCATTAGCGCTTATTGATGGAGTGCTGACAGCAACTGGAATGCTAAAATCTTTTAAATCTATAACAACAATTGAACCTTTATTATTTTGCATTAATTCATAAGCTAATTTTTGAGCTGAATAATCTATAGAGAGTCGAATTTCATTTCCTTCAGAAAAAGGCTCTTGATCAGTTATAACTCTTCTATCTCCTCTTGCATTTCTTTGAAAGAATTTTGTTCCATGCTTACCTTGTAGTTCATTTTCATATACTCTTTCAATCCCTGATTTACCAACCTTTCTCCATAACTTTGGATTGTATCCATCAATTTTTGGAGAAAAATGATCTATATCAGATTGATTCAGGTATCCCATATGTCCTAATACATGAAAAAATGATGGATGAGGGTCATACTGTCTTTCATAATCTTCAACAATAGAAAAACCAATTAAATCTTCGCCTCTCACGAGAAACTTAGCTAACTCTTCTTGACCTATTTTAGTTAGGACAATATCAGAGCGTCTAAATTTTAATGATTGTTCTACTTTTGATTTAACAGATTCAAAATCAGTTTTATCAGAAAAGATATTTGCAAAAATCTCTATTGACCTTTCACTTGGTTTTTGCTCTAGATCTATGGCAATTGAATATATTTTTCTATCTTCAGCAAGCACCACTCCATCACTTGATAAAATTCTCCCTCTTTTTGGGTAAATGTACTCAAAATCATTTATATTTTGCTCTCTTAAATCTCTTAGCTCTCCTCCTTTAATTATCTGTAAATAAAAAAATCTGCCGGTAGATACAGCTAAAATCAAAATAAATAAAGCTAGAAGAAGTCTAGTTCTTCCTCGATAAATTGAGTATCTATTATCTTTCAATTTTGGTGATAAGGATGATTGGTGTATATGCACTTTGCTCTATAAATTTGTTCTAGAGCCATTAATCTAAAAATTTCATGTGAAAATTCCATATCTGAGAATGAAATTATCTTACTTGCCTTCATTTTAATTTTTTCACAAATTCCATATGCTCCTCCAATTATGAAATTTATAATTTGGTTTTGCGAGAAAATGAGCTCCGAAAATTCTTCTGAGCTAAATTTGCTTCCTTTTTTATCGAAACAATAAAAAATACAGTTATCTTTTAATTCCTTGCTTATAAGCTCTCCTTCGTATTTTATTAATTCATCATTAGAACTAAATTTTTTCTTATGTGATATCGGAATCATTGTTATATCTATTAAGCTTCTCATTCTATTTATCAAATCATTCTCAAAATCTTGAATGTACTTTGTTTTATTATTTTTAATATAAATTAACTTTACTTTAATCACTGTTTTACGCGATTCCATAATGACTCAAGATCATAATGATCTCTTGAATCTTCAGTCATGACATTTACAAGAACATCGCCAGCATCAATTAAAATCCACTCATTCGATTCTTCACCTTCTGTGCCTAAAATGTTTATCTTATTGTCTTTTAGACTATCAATAACCTTATTTGCTATAGACTGAATATGTCTATTAGAAGTTCCTGTAGCAATTAAAATATATGAAGTAAAAGATGAGATCTTTTCAACTTCAAAAGCATTTATATTCAAAGCTTTTAATTCTTCCAAAGCTATTACACATAAATTCTTAATTTGTTTAGCAGATTGAGATTTTGGCGCCATTTAATTGAATTATAAAGCTTAAATTAAAGAATCAAGTATAAGTGTCTGAAAACCCTCAAAATTTTTATTTCCACACATCAAGATAGTTTTTTTAGAATTGCTCTTCTGTAATAGGTTTTTAATGGCATTTTTTGTTAATGGCTCTGCATAATCTGCAAATTTTTTTTGCTGCTCTTCGCTTGCACTTACTACATAAGAATGATTTTCTTTAAAAATTTCAATAAGAGCATCATCATGTATGCCTTTTCTCATAGAGTTGGAGCCTAATTCTACAATTAGAGTTACATCTTCATTCTCTTTCTTAGCAATTTTAATAGTTTCTTTTATCGCTGTTGGATGATGCGCAAAATCATCGATTACTTTATATGATTCGCTATCAAAAATAGTGTCATATCTTCTTTTTACACCTTTATAGCTATTTAAAGATTCTCTAACTTTGCTTTCTGAAATAATTTCTTGGAGGCCTTTAACAGTTATATTTCTGTTTATTTCATATATATCCTTTGCATCTGCATTAAAAATCTCTATCTTTGCTTTAATTTTTATATTTTCTTTTATTGTTTCTAAAAAAGATTGGCTTATACCAGAAAAATTTATATAAATTTTTGATTCTTTTGGTAGTCCTTCTATGAGCTCAATAAAATTTTTCTCAATTTCTTCGATGTTCTTATATATATCTGCATGATCAAATTCAATATTGTTAATTATTAGGATATCTGGCTTGTAATGAAAGAATTTTGGTTTTTTATCAAAAAAGGCAGTGTCATATTCATCTGCTTCTATCACAAAATAATCAGATTCTGTTAAATCCCATGATTTATTAAAGCCTTTTGGAATTCCTGCTATTAAATAACTTGGATTTTCTCCATTATCTGTTAAAGCATGGGCAATCATTGAGGTGACTGAAGTTTTGCCATGAGTGCCTGATACTGCTATTACCTTTTTATCATTTAAAACATTCTTATAAAGCCATTCTGGACCAGAAATTATCTTATTTTTGTGTTTTAAAATATGCTCTAGGATTTCATTATTGCGAGAAATTGTGTTTCCAATTACATATAAATCAGCATTACGATAATTATTAGATGTATATCCCTCAAAAAAATTAATTCCTGCGCTCTCTAATTCTTCGGACATTGGAGCATAAACTTTATCATCAACTCCTAAAACTTCGTGACCTTGATTTTTTGCCATTTGAGCAAGATTGCCCATGAAAGTGCCTGCTATTCCAAGAAAAAAAATTTTCATACTTTTAGTTATAATAAAGGGAGTATAAGATAAGTGGCATGAAAAATGCATTTTATGCTCAGTCAGGCGGAGTTACCTCAGTAATAAATTCTTCGGCCTATGGATTATTTTTAGAGCTTAAAAAAACTGTGCCTGAGGCAAATATCTATGTTGGAAAGAATGGCATTGTTGGGTTAATTGAAGATGAGGTCTATGACTTAAACAAATCAAAAAAATCACTTGACCTTTTACTTGATTCTCCAGGAGGAATGTTTGGATCTTGTAGATATAAACTTCCCGAAATAAATGACGAAAAATTCTATGAAGATTTATTCAAAAAATTAGAAAGATATTCTATTAGTTATTTTTTCTACAATGGCGGTAATGACTCAGCAGATACATGTTATAAGATTTCTGAAGCTGCCAAAAAATTAAATTATCCTTTGAATGCAATCGCTATGCCTAAAACTATTGATAATGATCTTGCGGTTACAGATAATTGTCCAGGTTTTGGTTCTGTTGCTAAATATATAGCTACTTCAGCTAAAGAAGCTTCATTGGATATCAAATCGATGTGTAAGACATCTACTAAAGTTTTTATTCTTGAGGTAATGGGAAGGCATGCAGGATGGATAGCAGCTGCAGCTGAATTAGCAAATGATGATAATAATACATATGTTCATAGAATATTAATGCCTGAAGTTCCATTAAATGAAGAAACTTTTATTTCTGGAGTGAAGAGTGATGTAGAAAAATTTGGATATTCGGTCATAGTAGCTTCAGAAGGATTGAAAGATAAAAATGGAAAGTTCTATACAGCCTCAGATACAAAAGATTCATTTGGTCATAATCAGCTAGGTGGTCTTGCTCCAAAACTTGCTGATTTGATAGATAAAAAACTTGGATATAAATATCATTGGTCTGTTTCAGATTATTTACAACGTAGTGCAAGACATATTTCTTCACAAACTGATGTTGAGCAAGCAATTGCAGTTGGAAGAGCTGCAGCAAAATTAGCTTTGAATAATGCAAATGGCGTAATGCCAATAATTAAAAGAATAAATAATCATGATGAACCATATGCATGGGTTATAGAGGAATCTGAACTAATACATATCGCAAATAAAGAAAAAATAGTTCCTACAGATTTTATTTCAGAAGATGGTTTTAGGATTTCTCAAAAGGGAGTTGATTATTTAAAACCATTAACAGTTGGAGAAAACTATCCCAAATATCAGGATGGTGTTCCAATTTATGAACAACTAGACTTACATTTAGCTGAAATTTAAATTAGAAACTTTCTTTTTTAATACATCTATAAGCTCTTTTTTTTCATCTTCATTTAGGAAAGATCCAATTTCAATTTTTTCCTCATTACATTTGAGATATATAGATTTTTTTGAGTTATTTTCTTCGATCAGAAATTTAGATAAAAACCTATCAAAGACCATTTCTTTATTGTCTTTTATGATTTTTACATAAAGTTTATCTAAACAAATAACTTGCTTTTGATTTAGCCAATTGCGATTAATTCTTAAAATTAAAATGAGAGCTAAAACTTCTAATCCAGCAAAAGGAAGTATCATTGTAGCCCCCACAAAAAAGAAACCAATTCCAAAAGTAAGGCAGATTAGTGATAGGAATCCAAAAAAAACAAAATTTTCATTTAGAGATGAAGAATTATTTGGCGTTAGATTTATATATAAGGAGTTGCCTTTAATTTCGGTTTTAAACATCAAAATGCAGGATAGGGCCATTACCAGAACCAAAATTAGGTGCTAATGTAATTCCTTTTTGTACATAATTTATTGCCGTTTGGACAGATTCATTTAAATTTTTATTGTGCCCAACCAAGCAGGCAATTGAACTGGCAAGAGTGCAGCCTGTACCGTGTGTATTTTTTGATTTTATTTTTTTAGATTCAAAACAATTGATTGTTTTATCTTCTTGAATCAGCACATCTGTAATCTTCTCGCTATCTGAATGGCCACCTTTTACTAATACATTTTTAGCTCCAAGCTTAAGTATTCTTGAGGCTGCTTCAATTTGCTCTTCTAAATTACTAATTGTTTGTCCGCTTAATAATTCAGCTTCATATAAATTTGGTGTTATTAAATATGATTTCGGCAAAAGAGTATCTTTAATTGCTGATATACAGTCCTCTGGCACTAAGATATCGCCAGATGTAGCAACCATAACAGGATCCATTACTAATTTATAACCACTAATTCTAGTAGCAATCATTTCTATTAAATCTATATCTGCAAGCATTCCAGTTTTCACTACATCTGGATTAATATCTTCTAAAACAGAATTAATTTGTGACTCAATATGGTTTATAGGCAATTGGAATATTGCTTGCACGCCTTTAGTGTTTTGAGAAGTTACTGCTGTTATTGCTGTCATTGCATAACCTTTAAAATAAGTAACTGCTTTTATATCTGCTTGAATGCCTGCTCCACCTCCAGAATCTGAACCAGCTATTATCAATACTTTAGGTATCTTATTTTTTTGCATTAATTTATAAATTGTAATTTAATTGTTTATCTTGAACTTATATTGCAGAATACTCTCTAATTTAGGAAGAATGAAGTTTTATATTAAATTTTTATTATTAATATTATCGTTTAACGTAGTTGCAAACGATTTACTTTCTATTTATCAAGAAGCTTTAGAGAAAGACCCTGACTTTAATGCAAAAAAAGCTGATTTAAAAATTTCAAAAGAATATCTAAATCAAGCAAGATCTAGGTTATTGCCACAATTAAGATTCTCTGCCTCAACAAATTGGAATGAATACTATCAGGAAAGAGTTCTACAGAATGACTACAATACCTTTAGCTATAATTTAAATTTAAGCCAACCTATATTTAGACTTGATTCTTGGTTTGTAACTCGACAAGCAAAACAAAACTATGAAGCAGCTGAAGCAAGATTTGCGTATCAACAACAAGATTTAATGATAAAAGTAACTCAAGCTTACTTTAAAGTTCTGTCAGCGAAATCAACATTAAAGTCTGCAGAAGCTACTGAAAAAGCTCTAAACAATCAATACCAAACAGTTACACAAAGATTTAATTCAGGTGCTGCATCTCGAATAGAGCTTGCTGAATCAAAGTCTGCTTTTAATAGAGCTCAATCTGATCGTGTTCTTGCGGAAGGTAATGTAGATATAAGTTTTGAAGAATTAAATTCAATTGTTGGTAGGCAAGTAAAAATGGTTACCCCACTTAATCAAGAAAATGAATTTATAGCTCCATCAGAAGAAATAAATTCTGAAGTTATGAAAGGCAGAGAAGCAAATTACTTAATAATTGAGGCGCGCAATAGGTTAGAAGCAGCAGAATCAAATACTAGGTCAAAAACAGCAAACTATTTGCCAAAAATTGATCTTAATGCCAATGCAAGCAGAAGAACCTCTAAACAATATACGTTTGATGGAGTTGAATCAGATATTGATTTGCCTTTTTCAATACCTACTGAAACTGAGAATAGAGCATTCTCTATCCAATTTTCAATGCCTCTTTTTACATCGGGACTTAATAATTCACAAAGAAGACAAGCTCTCTTGCAAGAAGTTAAAACTGAAGAACAAATGGTATTAATAGAAAGAAGTGTTATTCAGCAAATAAGAAGCTTGTATACCGCTCTAAAAACAGCTGAATTGAATATCGTTTCATTAAGAACCGCTGTTGATAGCTCACAAGATGCGCTTGAAGCAACAAGATTAGGGTATGAATTAAGCTCAAGAAACTTAATTGATTTACTTCAAGCTGAGAGAAATTATTCAGAAACTCAAAATAGATTGTCTCAAGCAATATATGGTTTTATTGTTACATCTTTGCAGTACAAACAGGCCATTGGAACATTAAGACCAGAAGATATAGTAAAAATAAACGAGCAGTTCAATTAAGTGCCCGAACTTCCTGAAGTAGAAACTACAAAACGAGGAATTGAACCTTATATTGTTAAAAAAAGTATAGATTCTATATACATTGGCAAAAATGATCTAAGAATTAAATTCAATAAGAATCAAAAAAACAATATTTTAGATACAAAAATTTTAGGCGT
>CEOJ01109757.1_pt1 | contig 11185 bp, 12 predicted proteins | sample 530281 | NCBI WGS metagenome assembly CEOJ01 (sample SAMEA2619879, study PRJEB7988) | marine metagenome | isolation source: saline water (ENVO:00002010), including | reverse complement strand
AACCCAAATAATAAAAATATTAAGGATGTAATTCCATATTGAAGACCGATTACTTTATGATCTACAGACCAAATATATTTTTGGAAAAAGGTTTCTTCGTGGTGTGTATGATTACTCAACTTATTTATGTGATTTTTTTATTTAATTTATTATGCTATTTAATCTATATCTAGACCATAATTTTCTTCAAAAGTATCAGTCCCTAGCATACGAATAGCATCCCAAGTCATTTTTGTACAAACTCTTGCACACACTTGACAGCCAGTACATTCATTAAAACGTACTTGAACTGGTGGGATAATAGGAAATTCATATTTATCATCTGAAACTTCTTCAATACAATCAACAGGACAAAATGGGACACAGGCTTGACAACCCGTACAGTTATCTTCATCAACAACTGCAATTAATTTAGGTCGTTTAGTTTTTTCCCTAGCATAGTCCGGTAGCTCGGGGATTCCTTTAAAATAATTATATACTGGTGCCATTTTGTTTAAAATATAACATATAAAATTAAGCAATTATATAGTGAGATTAATGAATTTATTTTCCTATTTTAAAATATATTTTTCAATTAACCATCCAGCCCCGAAGCATATTAATCCGCCTAATAAAAGTTTCGGATCCATCAATTTAGGAAACTTAATAATAAATCCAACAGCAATCATAAATATTCCCAATAATTCTAAACATTTTGCGGCATAATACATTATTGTTCTTCAGCATTCGGTTCGAGTTGGTCAATAATTAGAAGTTGTTCTTTAAATGCATTATTTTTTATTTTTAAAGACCAGAGATGATGGATGTATGCTATCAAAAAAATTATATTATGTAACCATAGAGGAGAAATATTATTCTCTACAGCTCCAATATGTATAAACCAACCCCCTACTAAGGTTATAGATAACATAAGCTGAGGGAATAATTTCATTTTAAGCTTGCGTTCTTTATCCCACAAATTTTTTTCTCCTTTACCTAATTCAATTGCATTTTTTACCGCTTTACCTGTTATAATAAAGAAATACATTACAATTGTTTCAGTGATTGTGAATACTAATATGCTAAATAAAGCAAATCTTATGTGACTAGCACCCATAATTGTTAAATCAAAAAAACCGCTAATTCCGGTTAGAGTAAGATTTATCATATTAATAAACATTAATAGATAGCATGTGAGCATAAAGATATACATAATTAATTATAGTATCCTTAGGTTAGGGTTTCAACACCTTTATTAAATAATTAGTTTTATTACTTTTTCTATTAAAAAGAGTCATATTTTAGTTATTAAATTCGGTATAGTTGTTAACTACTTTCAAAAGGAATTATGATGAAATTTCAAAAAGTATTTCTATTACTGATTAATTTAATGTTATCCACCACAATATTATTTTCGGGAAACCTAAAGGGTCATGTTAGCTATGATGGTAAACCTCCTAAAAAGAAGAAGCTAAAGATGGATGCTGATCCAGTTTGTGGTTCATCCCATTCTTCTCCAGTTTATAGTGAAAATTTTAAAATGGCAGATGATGGATCTATGGCAGAAGCTTTAGTCTATCTTAAGAATGTAACTTATTCTGGAGAGATACCGAATTCTCCAGCAGTATTGGATCAAATAGGTTGTATATATAAACCACATGTTTTTGGTATGGTTGCTGGGCAAGAGCTATTAATTAAAAATAGCGATGCTACTTTACATAATATTCATTCAATGCCTAAAGTAAATAAAGAGTTCAATTTTGCCATGCCTAAAGTTGTAAAGGAAAAAAAATCAACATTTAAACAATCTGAACCAGATCCATTCTATATTAAATGTGATGTCCATCCATGGATGAAAACATGGGTATTGGTATCTGACCATCCCTATTTTGCTGTAACAGATGAAAAGGGTAATTTTTCTATTGAAGGCATTCCAGCGGGGACTTATGAAGTGGTCTGTTGGCAAGAAAAGTTTGGAAAAAGGACTTTAGTGAAAACAGTAGAAATAGGTTCTGGAGATACAAATCAAGATTTTGTATTTAGTCGTCCTAAGAAAAAATAGTTTAGATACTTATTAAATAAAAAAGGCGGATTATTTTCCGCCTTTTTTATTCCTAAGATATTATGCAGCGTCTATTTTTATATTTTATAATATTATTTTTATTTAGTTGTAGTAAAGATAAAACTATTTATTCCGTTAAGGGGACAATAGTATCTATCGATTCAGAGAAAGAAAAAGTGGTAATTGCACATGATACTATTAGAGGTCTAATGGAACCAATGATTATGCCATTTTTCGTTCCTGAGCTACATGATGGGCCTAACCTAAAAATTGGTGATAGTGTCCATTTTCAATTTGTTTGGAATGATTCGTTACCTTTTGCGAGGAATTTTAAGAATGTTGGAATAGGTATTATTCCAGAATTTGATGATTTTTGGCAAGATGAATTTAGTATGAAACAGATAGGTCAGCGATTTGATGATGTGACGTTACTTACAATAGATAGTAATAATGTTAATTTATCTGATAGTGATGGTAAGTTTCGATTTTTATCATTTATTTTTACTCAGTGTCCAATGCCAAACATGTGTCCAATGGTAATTATTAAAAATCAAGGTTTAGTCAATCAATTCCCGGATACAAGTATTCTTGATTTTATTTTAGTTAGTTTTGATTATAAATATGATACTCCATCTATTCTAAAGACTCACTATGGTTCATTAGAAAATGAATTTAATAACATGTTTTTTTGGTCAAGCACGGGTCATATTGAAGATGTATATAAATTAATATCTCAATGTGGCGGTAAATTTTGGGGGGTTGAAGAAAGAAAAATTGGACATGATCTTGTGTCCGTATTAATTAGTCCAGAAAGAAAACTTTTAGCTTATTGGAGGGGAGACGATTGGAGTGTTAATGATGTATCTAATATGATTAAAGTTTTTATAAAATAAAAAAAGTTAGATTTTACCAATCTTCATCGCCCCAATCTTCATCTTCATCTTCATCTTCATCTATTGAATCAAAATCATATCCATTTTCTTTAAAATAGGATTTAATGATATTATCAATATTCGTTTTTCCATCGATATTCCATAAATAATCTCGAAGCCCATTAAGCATCGCGGTTGTATCTCCATCTAAAGCAACTAATTCTTTACCCCAATCATTTTCAGCACCATCAAAAGCAAGAATACTTTTATCGGGTACATATGGAGCAGGCATTTTTGTACCTGGCATTATTTCCTGAGGATTTTTTAGCCATTCCGTAACCCAATCAGCATTAAGACGCTCTTTAGTCAATGCTAAGTTTGGTGCCCAAGTAGGTGCGTCTCCAGTAGGAAATTCTTCTCCATAAAAATGGCAGCTATTACACTGCCCAAATTCATGTAGTTTCTCACCAGCTAGAAATTCAGTGCTATTTTTATCAAATTGATGCGGTGATCTATAATTTATATTTTCATTATCAATATGTTGAAAATATGCAATAATTGCATTCCATTCATCATCGTTGATTTGATGGTAGCTTGGCATTTTAACTTGAAGATTAGGTCTTATAATTGATGGATTATTGAAAAATGAAAGTAGCCAATCAGGGTTTGCTTTTCTGCCTTCAGAGTTCAGGTTAGGTGGGGCATATTCAGGAGCACCTATTTGCTCAACAATTTGTCCACCTCGATTTTCTATAATATGACATCCTTGACAATTATATTGCTTTACAAGACGATGCCCTTTTTTATAGATACTTGGAGCTTTAAGATGAGCCTTTAGCTTATCATCTACTTTGTCTGCGTTAAATGCAAGAACTGCAGCTGTAACTGCTTCAATTTCCTCTTCAGAAAAATAGAAGTTTGGCATTTTTAGTAAATCAAGATGTTTACTTTCTTTTCCTCTATCATAGATACGTGGAGTTCTTAATTTATTTTCAATCCAAGCTGGTACAGTATGCTCAATATCATGAAATAATCCAAAATCGAATTTTCCAACTGGTTTTGAACCTTCTTCAGTAATCTCTACACCAATAGGCTTTGCGTCATCAAATCCATCTATATCATGGCACCCAAAACATCCATAATGTCGTATACTTTTTTCACCTATAAAATACAGTTTCTCATCATCAGACATTTTATTAGCTTTAGCAATGGCAAATTCTTCAGGATTAGATTTTTTTAGCCAATTGATAGTTAATTTATCTAATACTGAATTATCAAAACTATGATTAGGCGTGTCATCAAATGACTTATTCTTATTTTCAATTAAATAAGCAGTGATATCTTTTGCTTGTTGTGGTTGGAGTCGAAGATTTGGCATTTTTGTATCTGGCATATATTCTTGTGGATTCATAATCCATTCATAAAGCCATTCGGCAGTTACTTTAGAGCCTAATCCTATTAGGTTTGGTCCTTGAACTTTCGTTAGGTTTTTGTAGTTATTGATGTGTGGAGCATCCTTAGGATCTTCTTCATGAACATGACAACCTAAACAGCCAACTGCTGAAAATAATTTTTCTCCGTTAATAGGATCTCCTATAAATCGTTTACTATTACTACCTATATTTTTCTTTTTACCATCGAAGAGATAATTAGTGATACCAGAAATCTCTACATTATTATACGCTGTAACTTCTTCACTTTCTTGATTTGGTTGTTCGAAAATTGATGGCATTCGCGTATTATATCTAAAATGCCGTGGATTTTTTATCCATTTTTCAACCCAGTTTTCCGTCACTTTTTCATTTAGTTTTCTTAGACTCGGTCCTGATTTACCTTGGCTAGCCCAATTTGCATTATAATGGCAACCATTACATCCTGCTCGATCTACCAAGGATAAGCCAAGGTTTAATTTATCTGCTCCAGCTAGATCACTTGTATTTGTATGACATTTGAAGCAACTAGCTTCTGTATAACGTGTTGGTAACATTGGTGTAAGCCAATGATGATTAACTTTCCAATCATGCTCATCAATCCATCTTTCTTTATCTTCAAGTGTATTAGGTGTGTGAGATGAAGACACAAATGATGTACCGCGACTACGACCAGCGTGACAACTAGTACATCCAAAATCATTCATAGGATGAGGGGACTTTGAAGTGATATATAAATCTAAATTAGGGTGTGTTGTATATGGTTGTGGAGCATCTACAAAATCCGGGTTATCGATACCTAAGTGACAACTTGTACATCTATCTACAACGGGAACAGATGCAAAATTAACATCATATTTAACATCAGCAACAACAATTTGATTTACTTTATAATAAGGATCTAAGAAATCAAGTATTGGTAAATCTCTTACAATATCCCCTAGTTTATTTGGGATTGTCATTCTATCACGATCAAGTTTATTAAGTTTACTATTTGTGAGGTTAAACTGTTTTAGGTATTTATCAAGGTCAGTTTGTTTTTCTTTTACTAGAGACTCCATGGATTTGATCTGTGATTCTATCTTTGAAATCTCTATTTCTGTTGATTCTTTTTCTAGTCTTAGATCATCTAAAATCTCTAGGGAAGCAATGTAATCATCTCGATGAGTGGGCCCATGTCCGGGATGAGTATTCTCAGCTTCAACAAGATACTTTAAAGCTTCGACATTCGCTTTTTGACTCTGATACAACATATTTTGGTTATAATGTTTATCTTCAAGAAGCTTTAATTCGTTTAGTAATGCTTCTAGTTCAACACTTCTACTATTAAATTCATCTTGCGCGACAGCCAATGCATTTTCATATTTTTCTTGATCCTGTTGTACTTTTAATGATTCTTCAGCTAGTTTAGTATTCGCAACTTCAACTTGCATTTTTCTGAATTCTCGTTGATAATCTTTAAATTCATCGTCATTATCATCAACAAAGATCCAGACAGTGCAAACAAGAAAAATAATAGAAGATATTGCAAACCACTTATTTAGTAGATTTATATCCCAATATCGTTCGTCGTTTTTAAACATTATAATCTATATTTATTTTATATATTGAAAAAATACTCTGGGATTGCTACGAAGTACTTAAGGTTAAAAACCCATCTAAAATACATTTTGAGGGGTAATGATAGCATTACTAAGCCGAATATCATTAAAGAGATGTATCTAGTTAATCCATACGCTTCAAGCATGTCTTTAAGCCAAGTTTTTGCTAATAGAACTGGTAATATAAATAAATAAGCACCTACCACTATAAATCCAATGAGTTCTCGTAGTATTATATTATCTGGCAGTCCAGTTCCTAATAACTTTACCCAAAAAAATTCAGATAAATTGACACTGTTTAGAGCTACAACTTTATGAGCATCCCAGTACTCAAAAGGTCCGTAAAAGTTCCAATTTGGACCTCTAAAAAAAGTACCAAGTACAATCAGAAACAGCCATAGTACTATCCAACCATACATAAAAATAAAAATCCCTACTCGTCTTTCTTTAAAGGAGTAGTATCCATCACCTTTTTTATTAATATCCATGTATGGTATAGCCATTAATCCTATTATGCAAAACATTGGTAGTAATATACCTGCAATCCAAGGATCGTAATATACAAGCATTTCTTGAAGTCCTAAAAAATACCAAGGAGCTTTAGACGGATTCGGTGTCGCGGCTGGATTTGCAGGCTCTTCAAGCGGTGCAGCTACTAGAATAGACCAAACGACTAAAAAAACAGTAAATAGAATTAAAGCAATAAATTCAATATAGACTAAATCTGGCCAGACTAATACTTTATCATCTGGATCATTATATTCTTCAGGCTTTAAGCCTTGCTCTAATCGTGCATCATTTTTATAAGCTTTGTGCATAGCAAGCCAAGTATAAAAATAAATAGAGTATACCATTAGAACGATTGGGAAATTATCTGGTTTAGTTAAGATTACACTAAAATTTTTATCTAAATAACCAACAACAAAGAAGAAGGTAATTACTGACATTACAGCAATTAATCCTTTTTTAGTCCACAGTAAATAAAGGCCAAGCTTTCTATTAATATTATCAAACCAATCTGTTGGTGGGAAAACAAGCGGGGTTACAATAGTCAATATTGAAAAACTAATTGTAGGTGATGATAAGTAATCAACGGTATGCTTGAAAGTCTCTAACATAAAATATCCTCTAGAGTGGCCCTGATATACCACCATCCTTACGGATGCGCCAAAAGTGGATAGCCATAAATATCATCATAATAAAAGGTATTGCGATACAATGAATTACGTAAAACCTCAATAATGTTGCTTCTCCAACGAACCTACCACCGATTAATGCAAATCGAACATCAGAGCCAATATGAACTAGATTAATATCGCCTATAGCCAGGAGACTAGCACCAGGACCTTCGTGCCCTATAAATGGATGTGCTCGTGCCATATTAGATCCAACAGTAACAGCCCATATGGCTAATTGATCCCATGGCAAAAGATATCCAGTGAATGATAAAAACATAGTAAGAGTCATTAGTAGGACTCCAACACCCCAATTAAATTCACGAGGGGGCTTGTATGAACCAGTCATAAAAACTCTAAGCATATGAAGCCAGACTACGAGTACCATGGCGTGAGCTGCCCAACGGTGTAATTCACGCATGATACCTAATGGTACTTGTTCGGTTAGATCAATTATATCTGTATAAGCATATTCTACTGTTGGTCTATAGTAAAACATCAGAAGAATACCAGTAATTGTTAGATTAACAAATAAGAAAAATGAAAGTCCTCCCATGCACCAGGTATAGCCAACTTTTACAGCATGTTTTGGTAGTCTAGCTGGATGAAGATGAAGAAAGACGCTACCAAGAACAGCATGCATTCTTTGTCTACGAGTTTGAGGAATTCCAGATCTAATTATAGATTTCCATACTTGGGACTCACCAAGATTTTTCATAACAGTCTGTATGAGTGATTTTTTATTTTGTTTATTTGCCATTTTTAGTAAATAATTTTATGAATTTTATTATACCTTTAAAAACGATTCTGGGTTTTCCCATTCACCTTTTTCCCATTTGTAGCTTTTTGTTTTATCCACTAGAATTTGGCCATCATTAGCCAAACTAATTTTAAAACGCTCTAGTGGTCTTGGTGCTGGACCTTCAAAATGAATCCCAGTCATTCTGAAACCACTACCATGGCATGGGCATTTAAATTTAGATTCAACAGGAAGCCAGTTAGGTGTGCAGCCTAAATGAGTACAAACAGTCGAAAGTGCAAAGATTGATTCTTCATCTCTTACAATCCATGCATTAAACTGTTTCTTAAATTTGATATCCACTGAGTTTTTTGAGAAATCATCTGGATATCCAATCTTAAATGTTTGAGGTGGTTCAAACAATACATTAGGGAAAAGAAAGCGTACAATCATAGTAAAAAATCCACCTGTAACTCCTAGGTATGCTATCCATCCAAGAGATATCCAACTAAAGAAACCTCGTCTATCAGTTTCTAGACCTTTGTAAGCATTATCAGCTGAAGAGCCAATAGCTGCATTAGGAATAACTTTTTTTTCTTCTGACATTATATTAAATAATCCTATCGTATGATTTTTTAAGTGTTTTAATTGCAGCGTTTCGAATAGTAAGATTCTCATCTGATTTTGCGAGAAGTACTAAATTTGATTCAAGCCTATCATCCCTTAGAATTGAAGAAGTTTTGATTGCAGTCATGATAACTTTATTAATTTCATTAAAATCCAGTTCTGGGAATGCGGTTAAATAGTTGCGATCCATTAAATTTTTAATAATTGGGACGGATGTCTTTTGGCCCATTTTTGCTAATCCAATAGCAGCATCCCATCTTATATTTGGTTCATCATCTTCTAATAAAGAGTTTAGAGTTGGTATAGAACGAATATCACCAATAAAACCAAGAGACATTGTTGCAGCTAGTCTCTCATCTTGAAAATCCGAATCATGTATAATTCCGATAAGCTCAGTAACAGCAGTGTCTGCTTTTATCATACCAATTGCTTGAATTGCAGCAAGTCTAGATTCGCGAGATTCATCAGAAAGGCCATTTATTAATTCGTTTGCATAAAAATTATCTCCTGTAGCACCCATAGCAATAGCCAGGTAAGAGCGAACTAATGGATCATCATTTATTGAATGTCTGTAAGCAGAGATCATTTGATCTTTAAACATAATATTATCTGGTACAGTTTCAGGATTAGTTAGGACTTTAGATAATTCGTAAGCAGATTGCCATCTTTTAGTTGCAGAACCAATTTTAACTTGATTTAATAATTCAGATGCATCATTTGTTTCAAAAGTGATAAACCTAAATAACAAAAAGAATATTGCACCAAAGATTGCGATCATAAATGGTATTAAAAAAAACGAATAGAACAGTGTGTAAATCCTGCTTGATTCACTTTGTTGCTTTTCTTGATTTGATAAATTATTCATATAAAGATATAGAATTTACTTTTTTTGAAAAATATTAGTCAAAATAAATCGTTAACATATTTCATTTAATTTGAATTAATTATTACCCTTCATTTTATTTATGATTTTTTTTAGATACTTGGTGCTTTTTTGCAATTTTCGTACTTCTTTTTTTAATTTTATATGTTCACCTAGTATAATCATAGAAAATACTAATACTAGAACAGAAATTAATGGTAATGAGTTCATTAGTGATCTATATTTTTATCCTTTTCCTTTTTTAGTTGCCACCCTAATAGGATCGGAAAGAAAAATAGAATAATAACTCCGAAAATTAAAAGAGCTATAGCCCATTCTAAATGACGCATTAGCCACTCTAAAGTAAACCATTCCATACTATACTATAGAACCCACATAACCATCGTGATGTATAATAAGAGTAGCAATGTACAGGCAATCATTGAAATTACTTGTGTTTTTGTTAAAATTGTTTTGGATTTTTCAGACATTATTTTTTTTGTCGTTTTGCTTTGACTATTGCTGCTTTTATTTTTCCACGCAAAACTCTATTTGTTAAATTATTAATTTCATCCATATCACCATCAAGACCTTTTGCGATTAGCCTTTCCATAATTTGGTCATCAGTCTCAGTTGATTCAGTCGTTAGATTAGATGATTCAGATATTTCAGGCATTGGAGGCCTCTCAATGGCGCCTCTATTTATTTTTACTATCATAGCCTTTGCCTTACCGCGTTGAACTTTATCATTATGATTGTTTACGGTATCCATATCACCATCTAAGGCTTTATTCACTAGATAAGAAATAATGTCATTGTTAGAAAGACTTGATAACCCACTTTTAGCCTGATTGCTTGCTTGGCTTAAATTACCCTTAGTTGGTATATCTGGTTTTGGTGGAATAACTCCTGTACGTTTTGATTTAACAATTCCAGCTTTAGCCATACCTCGGATTGGTTTTTCTAATATCCCATTTACAAAATCTAAATTTCCTTCCATACCCATGTTAATAGCATAATCAATATAATCTTGTCTAGTTAAAAAACCTCCATTATGATTAGCACTATCGTCATCATCTAAACTTTCAGGTTCGCTATTTAAATCAATTTTTGGTACAATACTATCTAGTTTTTGCAGAATTAATGATTTAGCAGACCAATTTAAATTATTTATAAATGATAACAGTCCGCTTGATTTACGTTGACAAGTTACCCATACGCCATTATCCGATTCTTTGATTTTAAACTCAATATCTTCGCTAGTAAATGGTGTGTTTCTAAAATTAAATCCAAATTTTTTCTCTTTCTCAACACTGTTAATTCGGCATTTAAAATATGGTGCAACTGTTTTTGGGCGAATTTTAAAATAGGAACCTGGTTTTAATTCAAAATGTATAAAAGAATATCGATGAACATAGCGCTCAATTTCAATAATTGGTAATGATCGTTGAATACCAAAAAACCAAATATTATACATATCTAGTGAAGTTAACATTTCCCAAATAATTTCTTTTGATGTATTGAAGTGATGCTTAACAACACTTTCACCTTGAAATGGTCTCCATACTGACCATTGTTCACCTATGCCATTATCAGGTATTGGAGATATTTTTAATTTTGCCTGAGGTTGAGTTATACCATCAAATTCTAAATCTTTAGATTTATAGTGTTCAATAAAACCATCAGAGAATTCTATTTCAAACTTAGTTGGGTAGAAATAGATCTTTTTTAGGATGCCTTTTTTCCCAGTAGAACGAACTGTACATTGTGTTCCCAGATCGATTCGGTTTAAAATCATTAACAGATTACCTTTGTGATATCAATAGATATATAATTAA
>CEOJ01022909.1_pt1 | contig 11349 bp, 10 predicted proteins | sample 530281 | NCBI WGS metagenome assembly CEOJ01 (sample SAMEA2619879, study PRJEB7988) | marine metagenome | isolation source: saline water (ENVO:00002010), including | reverse complement strand
ACCCATATGGGTTCCGCCTCATACCATTTGCTATCAAGTACGGGTTTACTATTTTGACCGATATAATAATATTCATTAAAGATGGGATCAAACATACGATTTGAAACTATACCATGCTTACTGGGATGTCTTCCAGTAACCAATGTAATATGACTAGGAAAGGTCTTGCTTGGAAATGGAGGAATCAGGCCTTCAGCTTTAACACCATCACTAATAAATTCATCAAAGTTAGGAGTTTTTGCATTATCGATGTAATTCCACTTAAATCCATCAAACGAAATCAAAAGAACCGTTTCAGTTGGATCGGTACTATCCTCCATTTTTGATTTAATGGATTTTGAGCACGAAATAAATCCAATAAACGCAAACTTATATATAAGGTGTCGATTTAGCTTAATTTTAGTAAAAATCATCGAAAAACAATTTAAATAATAACTTAAAAAATCACTTAAACAAATTTACTACATAGATTAAATTATAAACCTACAAACCAAAGGTAAAATATGAAGCTTAAGCAACTTTCATCCTTACTATTGCTTGGTGCGCTTGTTGCGCAGACAAGATCGCTACCTGCTGATACAGCAGTAGTTACTTATCACAGAACCAATATTAGCGGAAAAAAAGTAGAATATAGTGCAACGACAGGAACCCAACCTGTTTGGAGCGATACCTCGAGCAGGCCAATAGCTTCAGTGCATTATACATTTTACGAAAGGACAGATGTAGCAAATAAATCAAGGCGCCCCATTATGATTTCATTCAATGGGGGACCTGGTTCAGGCTCGCTTTGGATGCACATGGCATATACTGGTCCAATGGTCCTAAATATTGATAAGGAGGGTTTTCCGGTCCAGCCCTATGGCGTCAAGTCGAATCCATACTCCGTCCTTGATGTAGCAGACATTGTATATGTAAATCCTGTAAATACAGGCTATTCAAGAATTGTAGACAAAAAAGTAAAGAGAGAAGCCTTCTTTGGAATTAATGCTGATATCAAATACCTAGCTGAGTGGATCAATACATTTATTCAGCGCAACAACAGATGGGAATCACCTAAATATTTAATAGGTGAAAGCTATGGCACCGTTCGCGTATCAGGGCTTGCACTTGCTCTTCAAAATAGACAGTGGATGTATTTAAATGGGGTCATTCTGGTTTCACCCACTGAGCTTGGTATAGATTCCTCACGACCTGATGCAGATGGACGAACAGGGCCACTCGGAGCAGCATTAAGATTGCCATATTTTACCGCTACGGCCTGGTATCACAAAAAACTTCCAGACGATTTACAAAAAAAGTATCTTGATCAGGTATTGTCTTTATCGGAAGATTACGCCGTAAACCAATTAATGGCGGTCCTTGCAAAGGGCAACTCTGCCTCTGAAAACGAAAAAAGAGAAGCAGCAAAAAACATTGCACGTTTCTCGGGCATATCTGAGAAAGCCATCCTTTCTTATAATTTAGATGTTCCAACAAATTTCTTTTGGAAAGAACTTCTGCGTGATGAGGGATATACATTGGGACGTCTTGATTCTAGATACAGAGGGATAGATAAAACAGTAGCGGGAGATAGGCCTGACTATTGGGCTGAGCTAACATCCTGGAATCACTCATTTGCGCCAGCGGTAAATTATTATTTTAAAAACGTCCTTAAGTTTGAAACGGATGTAAAATATAATTTATTTGGACCAGTTTATCCTTGGGACTGGAAAAATAATAACACAGGTGAGAACCTCCGTAAGGCTATGGCTGCAAATCCATTTTTGCACACCCTTATACAAGCAGGGTATTATGATGGAGCTACCAAATATTTTGATGCTAAATATACTATGTGGCAACTAGACCCAAGTGGAAAAATGAAAGACAGGCTCTCATTCGAGGGTTATCGAAGTGGGCATATGATGTATTTACGCGAACCAGACCTATTGAAGTCTAATTCTGATATAAGAAAGTTTATTTTAAGGACAATTCCTAAGCCAGGAGTTCCAGCAAAATATTAAAACCCTTTAAAAGTCAGACCTATATCTGACACCCAACCAAAGGTTTTTTTCAGGAAGCCAGCCACCTTCAACGGTTCCATTTTCGGCCCCGCTATAGATTGTCATTGAGAAGGATACATTATCGTTAATATTAGCTGCGACAGAAGTAATAGTATTAAGCTTGGTAATATGCTGTAATGACACTTCAAAAAGCGGAACCTTATTAATACTAATAAAGTCTAAAAATTCATATTGTTGTAGAAATTTTGGAACTACTCCAATTTCAGTCATGAGATCAACGCGTCCATATAGGCCAAATTCTTTGGTAGAGGATTTATCACCATCCCCATACCTATTGTATGATTTTGTTTCATAGTCATAACCGTAGAATGTTCTATTATAAAGCTTATTATCCTTATCCTTTGTTCTATGAGCAACTTTCATATAGTGAAGCCCTGGCGTGAAAGTAACCCTTGAAATTGCAGGTATTTTCACAGGAGCCTCAAATGTTGCGGCAAACAATGCATACATGTCAATTATGTTCACGTATCGGTCCTTGGGATCAATATTGTTTCTACTAAAAAATGTTGTATCACTTGCGATTGTACTACTTCTAGGAAAGAAGCTGAAACCCATCTGAGCGTGAAACGATGCGCCAGTAGAGAACATATTATCAATGGTAACTTTTGAATAAAGACCTAAATATTCACGAAGAAGCTTATCTCCTTTAAGATCACCAAGTGATAATAAATTAATCTTTGCGGGAAACCTGATGCCGATTTCTGAATTTCTAGTACCAACCCCCATTGAGGTAGAGCCAAAAAGAGTACCCGGTAGACCAACAAGAGTATTACCAAAAGCAAAATTTGCAGAATATTGAAGCAGATTGGATCGAAGATAAAGCTCCTCGGTGCTCAAAAGAAAATTATGCTGCTTCCAAAGGGAAAAGCGGGAACTATAGCTTGCCAATAATCTTTGGTTTTCACTCTCAAAAAAGACCACATCAGATGGGCTGTTTAAATACTGGTCTTTTTCAATGAGAGCTTCCTGAATATCTTGGCTCAAAACCCAGTCAACTATCTCCCGTGGTATTATGTCAAAATTCAAACCATTTCCATACCATATTTCATGAATCTCGTTTTTTGTAGATTTTTTTTGTTGAACTATAATCAAAAGATCATCGGCTCGCATTTCTTTTAGAATCGGAAGCTTTTTATCACCCTTCTTCTTTTTAATCCTCGGGTTCTCTAACGTATTTAAGGTGTTATAATCAACTATAGCATCCTCAACTAAAATATGATAAGGCATGTGATCAACGGTCCAAGCAATGAACTTTCTTTTGTCCAAACTTTTTACCTGCTGTGCGCTAGATTCGCTAAAGACAAGTAGCAAGACCAAAATAATTTTACATGATAATAAACTTTTAATTTTCATTTTTTTCCCTATTTAAAAATGGAATGATATATATGGTGAAACGACTTGACCACCGCCTTCTCCAGCAGGATACCACTTCCATAGATTATCGCTTGAATTGCTTTCAAGAAACTCCAGTCCGCTTCCCTTAGGAATGTTGACGACCTCAAAGCCAAGTTTTAAAACTTTAATACTGTATTCCGCTCCAAAAGCAAGACTGCTAAATCCATTGAAGGATTGGTTAGCTTGAGCAAACGCTTTTATCTTTTTGTTGTCAGTAACAAGTTCGGACCGTACAAAAAATCCTAGCGCCTCATCCACCTTATTTAGCCTGTCTGTTATTTCAAGGTCTCTACCTTCTTTTGTATCTTTTGTTCCAGGCTTGAGTTTGGCATGGATAAACTCTGTAAATGATAAACCAACTTTTAATCTTAGCGATCCAAATGCTTCATCGGTTCTTTCCGCCCCAGATAGATTCTTATTCAAGCGTTTTAAAAAACCAACTTTTGATAAATCAACAAAGTTGTTTATTGCAAAAGTATTGCTCCAATAAACCAGACCGCTTGCAGATGGAAGGACAACATGCTCTTCATTAAATACGCGACCTGTTTTAAACTTGTTTCCTGAATCCATATAATTAACCTGCCCACCAATTGAGTGGGTATCAAATTTAAATCCTATACCGAAGGTTCCATCTAGAGGCTGCTGAATTTTTTCATTAGCTTTCAAAGTTCTTGGAACTATGAAATACGTGCTTGAAATATCGTTTGATAGACCAAGTATAGTGTTTCCAAAGAACTGCCTATGTAAACCAAGATCTGAAATACCCGTTTCTAATCGAAAGGCTTGGTTGGTTGATTTTGATCGTATATAAACACTTTGATTGGTTGATACCTCAACCTGAGAAGTAGTCCACCAAAAACCATCTCGTGCTCGCTTAAAACTCCTTTCATTGAGAATATTATCAATGTTGCTATAAGTTTCTAAAGCTGATAAATCACGACGGTTAATTTCCGCCCATTTATATTTTCGATCCATAATCGTATTCATAATTTCAGGCCCAAGTTTTTGAACCTGATCCATCATAAACCTTCTATACTCACCAGAATCATAGTTTTTAGCACGAAGACGTTTGAGGGTTAATTTTTCACCCTGTTGTTGCATCTGAACCATTATCACATCCGACGCTTGTATCGAATTTTGCTCGAACTTATCATTTTCAATGAGCTTGTTCAAATACATCTCAATGAACTTTCTATTGAGCTGTGGGTCAGCAACCTCCCAGCTTATTAAATTTTGTTGTGCCAAAACAAAAGACATGCTTAAGACCCAAAGGCCAAGCAAAACCTTTCGAAATTGACTAATCAAGGTATTCGAATTCATTTTCATATTCATTTATTTCACCATACTTATCTTTAATTTTTAGCTTAACAGTTTGCAGTCCTCCGTAGGCGGGTCTTGAAATTGAAAGCCTGTATCTGGTAAGTTTTCTGTTGCCATACTTTTCACTACCGATTTCTATTAGCTTGCCACTTATTCCTCCTATGGGAAATAGTTTATCAACTGCGTTTGACTTTCCATAGGTAATAACCTCAAGAGTTAGATCATTGCTATCAGGTCTCCGTTTGAAGTCTACAGATGGAGCTGGTAGTTCTTTGACCGAAACACTGTGGGTCAAATCCTTTAATGGTGTGCCATCAACCAGAGTTTCAAAAGTTAGTTTACCTGATTTTTTGTAAGGACCTACAGAAATTGAGGAATTTTCAACAAGTTTGTTTTTATCACCAAAAGTGCTAGTAAATCTGATTGAAACACGGTCTCTTGATAGCGACTTTACTCTCATGTCAAAGTTGTACTTCTCATTGGTGTATATCTCAGTAATGTCTTGCTCTGTTGCCCACTGAGGTTCAATCACAACTATTTGTGCCTTTGTGCTGACAACTTTACTATCGCTTTTTCTTACACCACTAACTTCAATTGTACCACCGGTATTTGTTGACGTTCCAATGAGCATTGTTCTTGGCGTTCCCTGATTAAGGCTAGTAACCATATCAGCACCTCGCGATACTGAAACCTCAAAATCCTTGTTTGAAAAAACACCACCAACCGTTACAGGAACCTCCCATTTTAAACCCTTGAGCACCGTATATCTTTTCTTGTCAAAAAGTACAAAGAAATCAGTTCTTTGCCCCTCAAGAGGAACTGGAGTTATAAATGCATCAAGCTTCCTTGACATTTTAAATGACCCTTCACGACGTACTTTGTCAGATATGTTCTTTTCAATTTTAGTTGCTATCTGCTCACTACCAAAAACATCTGCCCAAGAAGTAAGCGTTTGCGGAGAAATCTCAGGTTTAAACCCAATCAATAATTCGACATCGAACCTTTTATCTTGATAAATATCAAAATCAGATAGCGGTACCTCTGCAACATACGACCCTTCTTTTTCAATCGCTTTTGAAGAAACACTATATTGTGTTCCCGCAACACTAGTATCGTTTAAGGTGAACGTTGCTTCAACATTTGCTGAGTTCTTTTCGTATTCGCCATCAAGATTAAACGTAAATTTGTACAAGGAATCTGAGTTAAGTGAATTGACATTATCGACACTTACCATCGCTTCTAGTTTATCCTTAGCAACTTCAAGCAAAATATCGTTTTGGCGACGCATGTATTCACCAAGCTCACCTTCGATAGCAAATATGCTAAGAATTGCCCCTAAGTTGATAAGGAAGTATACTTCTACTTTTTTCATAGCTTTGTCTACTTATCTAATGCTTTATTTAAAATATTGCTAATCTCTTTGTGGATTTCTTTTTGTACGCTTCCCTTAACTAACTTATTTACACCGTCACTCAGAGTTTCAATTTTCTTGTTGTGATCACGAAGCTCATCTTTAAGCCCTGCCACAGCCCCTGTCAATGCAGAAACTGAATCCTTATCCATTTTGCTGACAGCTCCTGCTGCGGCTGATGCGCTAGCTTGTGACTCTCCACCACCATCAGGCCCTAGATTATAAATACTTTGAGCGTACACTAACAGTAGCACAAACTCAAGAATTAGAGCCGCAATAGACAAATACGTCATAAGCCCAACATGCTCTGGGTCAAGCGTTGCAAAAATCGATCTAAAACCAACAATTACCAATAAGAATGCTGCGCCTCCATATACTAAAGCGGTTCTTGCATTAATATCTGATCTAAGTTTAAAGTTCATAGGTCTTCCTCAAATGGTTAATTATTTAAAAAATATAATGTTAAAAAAATCTAAAATATTGAAAATGAAAATAATGCAATGTTGTTTTTTGCACACTACTGCAATTATACTCATTATACTAGTTCAAATCAGTACTGTATAGTTTGCCCTTATATTCAAAATAGTTTTGACCGTTTCTTCTAGCCTTAACAAAAGCCTCTTTGAAGCCGTCCGTTGAAACCTGAGGCACTATCTCCTTTTCTAACTGTAAAACAATACTTTTTCTAGAACTAGAAAGCGTCGCGCTGTTCGTTGTTATATCTTTAACAATAAAATTATCAATCACAGATCCATTTTGGTATGTTTTTCCATTAATCGTTACAGATGGATTTGCAGAAAAACGAACGTTGGTCAGATAGTAAGCCCGATTGTTAGGAGCAGGTTTTGAAACTTTTTTATTTTTATAAAAAATATCTTTTTTCCAATTTGAAGCTAAATCAATACCCTCATCTTTATAGAGCGGTGTGTTTTTTACGGCGCTATCAAAATTAATCGTTAGAACGTCCGAGTCTATCAGTGGTTTTGAAATATATTGGTATAAAGATAAATAACCCGTAACCCTACTATTGGAAAACCTGCTGAGTTTGATCGATGAGATTTGATAGTCTTTATCAGACAACTGCTCAAGAACTTTTCCAATGTTGATATAGCTTCCAGCTACCTTTAAATTGATTTCGTATCTTTCGGTTGTTTTATTGTAGCCTTCGAATGCACCTTGGTCTACCTCCAGAGTATTTTTTAATTCAGAGCCAAGATCATTGGCAGCAACATTATTGGTTTTGCAAATTTCTTTTATTACTTCTAGTGATTCTAAGTAATCAACATCAGCTTCAAACATTTTTGTATTACCATTTAAATAATCAACATACTTTTTATTCACAGCCAGCAGATCCGGAATATTTGAGCTGTTATAATTTGAAAGCTCTATTTTTTTATCAATATATGAAATTTTGTCCTTAATTGAATTTATACTAAGCACAGCTATGTAATTGTAAGCGGCAAAGCCAACAAGTATAACTATTTGTAAAGCGCCTCTGAATTTGTTATTATCATTTTTCATGATTTTATATCTATACTAAAAATTAAGCCTGTTCGGGGCAAAGTTTTTTGATCCCTTACTATTACCCTGTTAATCGATGGTTGTTTTCTTAAGTCAGAAATGAACTTATTAAAAACTTTAGTTGAGGCGCTTTTGGCCCCTGACACTTCACCTTTTAATAGAAAGGAAAACTCACTGTTTGAGTCTGATGTATAAGTCATTTCATCCAACTTGACCGTTGAGGGCATCATCCTTGAAAGTAGCTTTGATAGCGCTATTGCTCGTTTACTATTTTGACTATCCACCATTTGATTCATCTCTATCTGATTTCCAACGATAGATCCAGAAATTAAGTGCAACTTTCTTTCTTTAGCGGGAAGCTCGCTGCTTAAATCTCGAAGTTTTATATAGTTTTGAGAGGTAAAATAAATAAGACCAACAATGACCCCAGTATAAAACACTATCTCAAAAAATAATCTAAATGGTGATTTTTTTACACCTTCTTTTCTAGCAGCTTGCTGAGCCGTTTCTTTTTTAGCGCCAGTATCTCCAGTTTCCCATAGCTCGTCTTTTTCTTCATCAACAATCTCCTCAAGCTCCTCTTCAATGAAATCAACACCCTCAATGCTTCGATTGAGTTCATTGATCCCCTTTACAACATCAGGTTGAGCGTCTTCAAGCGCTTTTCTATGCTGTTCAATATCAATTTTCAAGTCCACATCAACAATACTCTTCTCATAGGCTTCAAACATCCCTATCTGTTCTTGAAGCCATTCATGATACGCTTCATCTTTTTGGCCAGTAATTTGTGCTTCATCAATTGTAGACTGCATCTTTTTAAGAGATTTTTTTGCTTTTGTCAGATCTTTTCGTAAAAGCGTGTATTTTGAATGGTCAATCGTTTTTTCAAAATCATTAATAGCGGCTATTACTCGATCTTTACTGGCTTTAACTGAGCGCTGAATACGTTTTTTTTGGAGTCTCTTGTGAAAAATTTCAATTTTATTATGATGTGAGCTCCATAGTGATTTCTGCTGCAGTGAGTCATCAGCCTCAGCTTTTAAAGCAAAAATAACCTCGCTATATTTTTTTATTTGCCTTTCAATTGCAATAAAATCATTGGAAGTTGCATCTTCTTCAACATCTGATAGCATTTGAGATACATTTGACTCAGCATTGGTTAATTTTAATTTAAACAGTTGCGACTTCTGCTCTTCAAGGTTTGTTTTCACGCCATCTAGGAACTCAGCATATGTATCGTCCTTTTTAGCAAGATCTTTACCATCCTCAATTATTCTTTCAAGTTTTTCAATTGATTCTGCTACACTTTGAAAATCCTGTACATTGGTTGATGCATCTTTTTTCATCTTGGGATCATCAATATTATAATTGTCAATTAAACCTTTGTGAATTGAATTAGTATCTATTGTTGATTTGTTCTTTTTCATCTTGCGGGTTTCACTTTTGAAATATATCTGTTAATTGCCATTGCTACACTGTCATAATTCTTTGCTATTCTATGCCCAGAAGAAAACTCTCTTATGGACTTTCTGTTGCTATGCGATTTAGAGACAACACTTGAATATCCAATTGTAGTTTTAAAAACCCCTGCTTTGAACTCTGAGGCGGCTATTTTTTTCATCTCTATTGATTGTGATGATCCATTTACAAACTTTGTCATTAATACAGGAAGAGGTCTTATTTTTGAATTTAATTTCCTAACATCTTGCATTATCTTATCGCTTACAATTCTTGCATCAAGCGACCACTGATCCTCTGCGCTTAAAACATACCAATACCAATCACTGGTAAGCAACGCGTTTAAAGTTAGTATAGATGATTTTTGCGGAGGTGTATCAATAATAATAAAATCAAACTCTGACTTTAGCTTTCTATTAAAAAAATGATCAAATAGTCTGAAGACATTCAAGTCAAGTAGCGATTTGATTTCTCCCTCGGTGTTGTCAAGCATAAGAGTAGAGGCTAAAAGTTTAATGTTGGGATTCCTGGTATCAACTAAATAGTCAGTTGCACTGTCACCATAAGATTTTAAAAGATTGGTAACATGTCTACCATCTTCAATTACATCTTCTTGATAATTTTTTGCAAGGCTTGATGAGGTATTGGCTTGTGCATCGAGATCGCACACCAATACATTGCATCTTTTGTTTGCAAGACTCCACGCTATATTAATAGCTGTAGTAGATCTGCCCACACCTCCTTTGTTGCAAACCAATGTAATGATTTGAGTTTTTTTTGTCGCCATTGTACAATTTACTTAATAATAGATGTATTTTCTGAGGAAGTTATTTTATTATTATCATCTATGATTATTGAGGTGTTGAGCCTTAAATCATTACCAACTTCATAACGATCATCGTCGTTTCCACCATCCCACTTTTTCTTAGAGCTAAAGAAATCACTCTCAAAACATACGCTCAATTCATAAGAATCCGTTTCAGGGTTAGAGCTATATGTTATTACACATTCGGGAGAATACGTAATGAGTTCATTTAAAAATTCACTTGAAAGGCTATCAGAAACCATATTGCTAGCAATAGTGCTATCTTGCACGATAGTTGTAACAGAATCTGTTGTTTCATAGGTAAGATTAAAATAGCCAAGCAAACCAACCTTTAATCTGTCAAAATACATTCTGATGGTATCAGCGTTGGCTCGTTGTGTAAAATCTTTATAGGATGAATAAGCTGCGTTTATAGCGTTGTCAAGGTTTACAGTAGAGCTTAAAAATAAAGGGTCCCTGATTTGGCCAAAAACAATTTGCTCATTGTATAATAAATCTGAGACATTATTTTGTTGGCCAGACAATGGATAAGACCCATAGGTAATCTTATAAAATTGAATAGATTTTGATAGTGTCTCCAGATTAGAAAGCCTAGCTCTATCGCGCGTAAACTTACCAGCTTCAATAGATACGTAAAGCATAAGTACAAAAATAAAAGAAAACGCGGTGAGTTTGATGAGAAATTTTATCAAATGTTAATTGCCTAATAGTTGATTATTAAAATCCATGACAATATTTGTGAAGTCTAAATACAAAAATGCCATCAAAATAAAACTAAGCAGGGCTATCATGACAAAAGATTGATTGAAAAGTGATTTAATATAATCATCAACTTCAGGATTAATATCATATTCTTCAATCTTTTGTGATTCAGCTAGGCTTGAGTTGGACTTATCAACTATGTAGGCTTTATTAAATGGTGATGGCTCAGGGTATGTGGAAGGGTGGTTAAGCGTAGAGGTATCAATTTCACCATAAATATATAAATTACAAATATCACAGGTGATTGCCTCTAGTGATAAACGTTCATTGCATTTGGAACAAATAAAGGTATCTGAAAAGGGATAAGCAGGATCGCGAGGATCCGATAATCTATGAACGTAATTTTTCACAATTAAAATTTACATACACGTGGCAAAAAGATTCATGTCATTTTTATAAAAATATTAAAGTAATAATCAGAACAATGAATTAAAGATCAAAGTTAATGAATTAAAAAACATATGAACAAAGCTAGCAATAATTTATTGACTATATATTCCCCGATAATTCACAGAGTTGTTGAAATAATAACTATACATAATATATATATTTTTTTATTTTATATTTACAACAAAAATATAAATAGTGAAAAAATG
>CEOJ01117007.1_pt1 | contig 11360 bp, 9 predicted proteins | sample 530281 | NCBI WGS metagenome assembly CEOJ01 (sample SAMEA2619879, study PRJEB7988) | marine metagenome | isolation source: saline water (ENVO:00002010), including | reverse complement strand
GGAGAGTTATTGGAAACTGTAGAACCAGGAGTCTTACGTTTTGACACAAGAGCACGGTCCGAAGTTGACCGTATCAGTATGTGGCATGGCGACCTCGTATTGATCATGGATGGAACCCAAGCACAGTCCTTGATGCAAGGTAGTGATTTAGTTCGAATAATGGTCTATGATTTACCAGGTATCCATCTTGTTTGGGCAGGATGGGTACTGATGATGCTAGCCACTCTCAGAATTTGGTTGCCTAAAAAGCACCCAACTGTTTGAAATAGGGATGTTAAGTCGGCGAATTTAACCCCGTAAAATTGGGAAGGTGAAAACCATGGATGAAGGAACAATAGTCCACGTAGATTACGACTTATATTATGCAGAATCTGGCGAGTTAGTAGAAACTACCAGAGAAGAGACAGCAAAGGAACATGAAATGCACCAAGAAGGCCGTGAATACACTCCTCTGGTCTGTGTGGTTGGATCAGGAAACCTAATCTCAGGATTCGAAGAAAGCCTACTCTCTGCCAAGCCAAACAAGGACGTTTCTCTAGAAATCGCTCCTGCAGATGCATACGGTGAGAAAGACCCTGACCAAATTGAAACAATTTCAATCGACAAATTAGTCCGCCATGTTAGAGACCCTAAGTCCCTTTACATCGGTGGCCCAGTCACTATTGAAGGCCGTCAAGGGACACTTTCATACCTTGCTGCTGGAAGAGCAAGAATCGATTATAACCACCCAATGGCTGGTAAGACTCTGAAGTATGATTACAAGATTGTGAAGGTAATCGAAGGTAAGGAAGAAAAAGTAGCAGCTCTACTAGAGTCCAATACTGGACAATCCGGTTTCGAAGTCAGTTTCGATGGTGACGATGTTTCAATCGTTGTTCCACAAACAATGTTATTCGACCCTAATGCAGCAATGATGAAATTTAGACTTGTAACAGTCCTAAGAGATTCAGTAAGTGCAGGCAAGGTCTCATTTGTTGAAGTTCACGAACCAAGAGTTGCAGCAGACGCTGAAGAATCAGACGATTCAGATGATGGCGAAGATTTGTCCAAGTTATCAGTCGCTGAATTGAAAGAACGCTGCAAGGCTGCAGGATTACCAGTTGGCGGTAAGAAAGCGGACCTAATCGCAAGATTAACTGCTGAAGAAGAGTGAAACTAACAAAATACTCTTCATCTAACCGACAGTGGGAAAAACATGGAAGATACTGAATTTTCTAAGGGTGAATCAATCCTTATTGGGATAATCCTTTCAGTAATCTTCATTGTAATTTCTGGATTGATTTTTGCTCCTGACTTGTTTTGGGATGATTTCGTCAAGATCTATATTTGGGATCCGATTGTAAAGGACGCAGGCTCCAGTGGTGATGCTGGATATTCCGGTGTAAACACTGCAGTTTACATTCTAGGAATGGTTTCAGCAGTAATTGTTTTACAGGCTTTTTTCAGAAAATGGCAGATTCCAACGGATGATAAGATGGTTTGGGCACTCATTGCTTGGGTTATCCTAGCACCTGTTCTCAGAGTAATGGAAGATGCAGATTTCTTTGGAGAAGGAATAGATGTGTTATTCATTTCTCCGTTGATACACCTTCATCTAGCTGGGTGGCTTGTCCTTTCTGCGGTAATAGGTCATATCAATCGTAAGAATGAGTTATCCATGTTAGCAACACTCATCGTTGCTTACATCTTCTTTACATCTCTTCTAATTCTGCCGAATGCAAGTTTGCATGAGGCTGGTGATAATTGGATTCTATTTGGAACGATTGCTGGTGCGGTAACCATCGCAGTAGTTATGCTAAACACTTGGGATTGGAATGCAATCTCAAGGTCAATGCTTGCATTTGCAAGCGGTTTAATCGTCATGGGTCTAGGTCATTGGGCTCAATTAGCGTCGACACCATGGGCTCAAGGGAACGATGCAATGCCCAAAGATCATGATATCGTGATTCCATTGCTCGTAGTTGTAGGAATTCCTCTCGTTATCACCTATTATGTTTGGAAGATAGGCGAAGAAGATCTTCGCCAGTTGCGATTGACAGGGTATGAAGTTGGAGTCATCCCTGATGGTATGACTGTGGATGAATGGGAATCTGAAGATAGATCTGCACATCCTGTCGAAATGCTATCTCCTAAAGGTATACTGGCAACTCCGCTAGTGGCAGGAATGTTGTTTGGTCAGTTATGTGATGGATTAGCAACAATGGTAGGTATAGACTGGTATGGCTATTCTGAAAAACATCCAGTTTCTGATGCTGTCATACAATTCGGTAATGGCTTTGACATCCTTGGAGAAGGCGCTTGGTTATTCTTCATCGTCAAGGCCATCATAGTTGGATTGATTGTATGGATGTTCACAGAAATGCGTGTCGAGTCAAGACAACAGCACCTCCGTGTATTGATTGTGCTTGGCGTAATGATTGTTGGAATGGCTCCGGGCTTGAGAGATATTGGCCGATTAATTCTAGGAGTTTAGGCGGTTGATTGAAGTCAATACTTGACTTCGCTTACAATGGAGGGGCAGAAATGGATAGACTACCAACCCGTGTCAACAAATCTGACCCGGATTATCAAAAAAGACGAGAACACAACCTATCTTTGATTCAAACCCTCAAGGAAAGGCTGGAAGTTGTTGGTCAAGGCGGTGGAGGAAAGTACGTTGAAAGGCACCGTGGCCGAGGCAAAATGCTTGCAAGAGAAAGGATTGACAAAATCATAGATCCTGGAACTGCATTCTTAGAACTCTCACCACTGGCTGCTTACGAATTATACGATGGCAGAGCAAATAGCGCTGGCATCGTTACAGGAGTCGGTTTGGTGCATGGAAGAGAATGCTTGTTTGTAGCAAATGATGCAACTGTAAAGGGAGGCTCATATTATCCAATGACTGTCAAGAAGCACATAAGGGCTCAGACGGTTGCTCATGAAAACAACCTTCCATGTATCTATCTTGTAGATTCAGGTGGAGCCTTTTTGCCAATGCAAGACGAAGTATTCCCTGACATAGGCCATTTTGGAAGAATATTCAGAAACCAAGCAAGAATGTCAGGTGACGGCATACCGCAGATTGCTGCAGTCCTAGGAAGTTGCACTGCAGGTGGCGCATACGTTCCTGCAATGAGCGACGAATCAATCATCGTCAAGGGAAATGGAACCATTTTCCTTGCAGGTCCTCCTTTGGTAAAGGCAGCAACCGGTGAGGAAGTAACCGCCGAAGAACTCGGTGGAGCAGATGTTCACACCTCACAAAGTGGGGTGGCAGACCACTTCGCTGAAGATGAACCTGAAGCACTTCGAATGGTTCGAAATATAGTCGAGAATATTGGTTCAAGAGAATTAGCTCCATTCGATAGAAAAGATCCGCAAGAACCATTCTATGATTCTGAGGAATTACTTGGATTGATTCCAGAGGACAATCGCACACCAGTAGATGTCAAGGAAATTATCGCAAGAATTGTTGATGATAGTCGCTTCCACGAGTTCAAATCCAGATACGGTCAAACTCTGATATGTGGTTTTGCACACATTCATGGTTACAAAGTTGGAATTATTGCGAATAATGGCATATTATTCTCTGAATCTTCACAAAAAGGAGCGCATTTCGTTGAACTATGCGGCCAAAGAGGAATTCCACTGGTATTCTTACAGAATATTACAGGATTTATGGTCGGTAAGGACTACGAAGCAGGTGGTATCGCAAAAGATGGTGCAAAACTAGTAACAGCGGTATCCTGTGTGAATGTTCCAAAGTTCACTGTAATAGTTGGAGGCTCTCACGGAGCAGGAAACTATGGGATGTGCGGTCGAGCTTACGATCCAAGATTCTTGTTCATGTGGCCAAATAGTAGAATCTCAGTTATGGGTGGACCGCAGGCTGCAGATGTTTTGACGACAGTCAAACAAGATCAGCGTATTAGAGAAGGCAAAGAGCCGATGCAAGGAGAGGAATTAGAATCCTTTAGAGCACCAATTCTTGAGAAATATGAGACCGAAGGAAGTCCATATTATTCTACAGCCCGACTATGGGATGACGGAATTATCGACCCTAGAGATACTAGGGATGTGCTTGGACTTTGTATAGCCGCAAGTCAGAATGCAGAGTTGCCAAATGACCGATTTGGTGTCTTTAGAATGTAATTGATAAATTTAATTTTGCAATTGGAGAATTTGATATGAAAAATAAACCGGAAACCACCCTTATTTCACTTGAAATCGAAGGTTGTATTGCTAGGGTTTCTCTCGCAAGACCCGACAAATACAACGCTCTAAATGTTCAGATGATTACTGAACTCATCGAGGTTTTCGCGTGGACAGCAGAAAACTCGGTTGGCAAAACAGGATCCTTAACAAATTCAGAAGGAGAAGAGAATCTTCGAGTTTTGGTTCTATCAGGTGAAGGCAAACATTTCTGCGCTGGAGCAGATATCAACATGATGAGAGATGCAGGTGCAAATAGTCCGGAAGAGAATCGCAAAGATTCGAAGAGATTGGATTCCTTATTCAACGGCCTTTGGTCTCATCCCTGTTTCACGATTGGACTCATTCAAGGCGTCGCTCTCGGAGGCGGTGCTGGCTTGATTGCATGCTTGGACCACGTAATTTGTAAGAATGGCGTGAAAATAGCCCTTTCAGAAGGAAAATTAGGAATTTTACCTGCAGTAATAGGGCCTTATGTCTACAGAAGAATGGGAAGCGCCAATTTCCGACGTCATGCAATGCTTGCTGGAAGAATGGATACTACAGAAGCGCTAAGAATCGGAATGATTGATGCAATCGATGATGATTTAGATGCTTCACAGGTGATTTCAGAAATAATGACTACTGGACCATGTGCAGTGACTGCGGCTAAGGAGTTATCACTAGGATTCGATCGATGGAATGGGGATGATGAGTCATTAAGAGAATGGACACTTGATTTCACTAGCAGGATGCGAGGAAGTCCAGAAGGTCAAGAAGGATTGTCCTCATTCTTGGAAAAGCGCAACGCTGATTGGAAGCCAGAGGAGTGATATCATGTTGAAACGCACTCTCGTCGCTAATCGCGGTGAGATTGCATGCCGTATCTTGCGCGCTTGCAAGGAGGCACAAGTTGAGTCAGTGGCGATTTTTGCCGACAATGATTCTGGAACGATGTTCACTGAATTGGCAGATATTTCTGTGAACCTTAAGGGTGAAGGACTCGCTGAAACCTATCTTAATCAAAAACAAATTCTTGAAATCGCAGCACAGTATGGCTGTGATTCAATTCACCCCGGATTTGGATTCCTTTCTGAGAACGCAGAATTTGCTCAAGCGGTTATGGATGCTGGACTAATTTGGATTGGCCCATCTCCACATGCAATCAGTCAGATGGGGGATAAGATGACTGCAAGGATCACCATGAAAGAAGCAGGAGTGCCTGTAATTCCTGGTGAAGAGGTTGATGGTGGTCTTGAGGAAGTACTTGCAGTAGCCCCAACCGTTGGTTATCCTCTGCTTCTCAAAGCGACGGCTGGCGGAGGCGGAAAGGGAATGCGTGCAGTTCATGACCCTGCAGATTTGGAAAGTGAAGCAAAAGCCGCAATGCGTGAAGCATTGAATGCATTTGGTGATGATAGGGTCTACGTTGAGCGATTATTAATCGGTAGCAGGCACATAGAGATTCAGGTACTGGCCGATAAATTTGGACGTACTATACACCTTGGGGAAAGAGAGTGCAGCGTACAAAGACGCCATCAGAAAGTATTCGAAGAATCTCCGAGTGTTGCACTAGATAGCGAACTTCGTGAGGAAATGGGGAGAGCAGCATGTGCTGCTGCTGAAGCTGTTGATTATGTCGGAGCAGGCACTGTGGAATTCCTTGTAACTCCAAAGGGGGAATTCTTTTTCCTTGAGATGAATACTAGAATTCAGGTAGAACATCCAGTTACCGAAATGGTGACTGGTGTAGATTTGGTAAGAGAACAACTACGTATCGCAGCAGGTGAGCCAATGAGTTGTGGCAACCTCAACATGAGAGGTCATGCGATTGAGGTCAGATTGTATGCTGAAGACCCTGAGAACAATTTCCTTCCAGCAATCGGTCAACTGAAGAGGTTCGTAGCACCAACTGGCCCTGGTGTAAGACTAGACACTGGAGTAAGGGAAGGAGACATGGTAACTCCTGATTATGACCCTATGCTGGCAAAACTAATCGTTTGGGCTCCATCAAGACTTGAAGCACTCCAAAGGATGGAGAGGGCTTTAGAGGAGTTTGTTGTATTGGGCTGTAAGACCAATGTGCGATTCCTTGCAGAGTTATGTAGCCATCCAGATGTAGTAGATGGTTGGACTACTACGGACATGATTGCTAAATTATGGCCAGATGGTTGGTACCCAGACCAACCTACTATCGTAGATGAGGCTGGTTTGTTGATTGCTGCTGTATGCGAGCAAACAAATTATGGCAAAAAAATTGCAACATCCTCGTCTACCTCTGAACACGTTTCACCTTTCAGTACACTTTCAAGGAGGTATCCTTGATGGAATTCAAGACCTCTAACGGGAAGATGGAGATAGAGCCGCAGAGAGACGGCAAATTGTTCTCGCATAACGGTCTAATTCTACATACAGAAAACGGTCTTTGGTTGGAAATCGACGGCCGAAAATACAAGACTGAAGCGGTAAAGGTGGAAGATACTTGGTGGGTTCATTTCATGGGTCACACCTTACAATTCGAGGTGGTTGAACCTGGCGCTTCAGGAGCTGAAGAGGATGGAAATCTCACAGCACCAATGCCTGGGAAAGTTTTGGAAGTCTTTGTAAAAGAAGGACAGCAGGTTTCTGCTGGTGACCAATTATTGATTATGGAAGCAATGAAGATGGAACATAAAATCATAGCAGACAAAGATGCAGTAGTCGAAACCATCCACTTCAATGCAGGTGATCAAGTCACACAGGGTGCTGAATTAATCAAATTAAGCGACTGATATTTGGCAATCGATAGAAACGCCCTCGCTTTTCATCGTTTCAATAATGGATTCAATAACTTCGTTTGGTAAGTCTTCAGGTGCGAATACACCGCTTTTGAATAATTCATTTTGAGACCACGCTAAGGCACAGGAATATGTAACGAGGCCAGTTGTTCTCGCCATACTCGAATCGCCATCCTTTCCACTATCTTCAACAGTCCATGTCTCTTGGGTCTCTCCTGATTTAATACACACTTCCATCCAAGTAAATTCAGGTCGCTGCGAGTCGAATTTCCAAGAGTCAACCAATTCATCAGGGCTCAAATCTGTTTTCTGATATTTCTGAATATGACCAGGCCATCTAACGGTGTACTCTCCCATATAATCGCATGGAATTGCAGTAAGAGAACGCAGCCCATCGGTAAGGAAAGCCTCCATTTTCCTCCCACTTGCATCAATGGTGTGTAAGTCCGACATCGCAGGAACGACGGTCATTTCTCCATTTTCGATTATTCTTGCAGGTCTTGTATACTCTGCAATTACATCATGAGGAGAAAATGGAGCCATGTAAGACCATTCATCATCCATTTGACTAGGATTTCCTCCAACCTTGATAGTCACCTTGTCGAGTTTACCATACTTTCTGGAAGCGAGTGCTACAAGCATATTTGAAAGCCCTGGAGCGATTCCAACATCCCAAAGAACGGCACTATCTATGTTTTCGAAGCGATCAGGGGTTTGTTCGCTAAAAGAGAGGTCGATTATTCGTTGACCTTTGTTTTTCATTCTGTCAACAACTTCATGACCGATTGAACCAGGAACCATATTTACAATGATATCTGCATCAGAGTGGTCAGAATCCAATGCACTTGCAAGGTGGAATTCAGCTTTGGTTTCACGCTCAACAATATCATACAAATGTACATTGAATCCTGCATCTACTAACTTTCTAGTAACGAATGAACCGACAAGGCCACCACCCAAACAATGAATCCTCATTGGTTGCAATAATCGGTGGTGGGATTCAAAGATTGTGTTTTGAATCATTCTTCACTATCGGGGGCTTCAGTTTTCATTCTAGGTAATATAACCCACAATATAGCGATTATATTCATGGGCGCCAATAGTACTCCAACAAGTGAATTCTCTTTGAGGAATGGTTGCTCTCCCATCGATACATTTCTCCACCAAGCATCCATCGGAACAGGGTCACCAAGGACAAAATTTTGACCAATTAATGGTGTGGCTACGGTTAGGTTATTCTCGAAACCTATTGTCGATACCTTCTCTAACGGCTCATCCCATCGATGAAGAGCTAATTCATACTTTGAATTATGAATCGGAAGAATAACATCGGCCTTTAGGTCTAGACCTGCTTTTACTACCTCATCGGGCATCATGTGGATTTCTTTCCAAGCAATGTTGTATTGCCCGGATTCTAGGAATGCGATATCGAAGGGGCCATATCTTTCTCCGATTTCTGCAAATTCCTCCATGTAGCCTGTATCGCCGCTAAAGTAGATATTTTCATCATGCAAATTTAGAACCCAAGAAGCCCATAAAGTCGAGTCTCCGTTAAAGATACCTCGGCCGCTAAAATGCCTCGCAGGAGTCATTACAGCATTCAAATCAGAAGATATCTCAACCTCGTCATACCAATCGAATTCCTGTATGTTATCTTCATCGATACCCCAGACCAGCAAGTGGGATTTTACTCCGAGTGGAACAAAAAATTGTGAATTTTTGAGATATTTTGCGGTTTTCATGTCCAGATGGTCATAATGGTCGTGTGAAATGAAGACATAGTCGATTTCTGGAAGTTGCTCAATACTGTACGTATTTTCATATGCAAAGGGCCTGGGTCCAAGGGAAAGTGGACCTGCTCCATGGTCACCAAAAACAGGATCTGTAATCAGAGTAACATCATTTGAGCGGATAAAAATCGTAGAGTGTCCCAACCAAGTAATACTCACTTCTCCATCCTCTAGGTCTTCTAAACTAAATGGTTCAGATGGTAGTTTGATATTTGGAGAACGGTAATCGTCGCTTTTCATATATTGTCCCAAGGTTTCCCAAAACGAGGCATTCTCATCAGAACCCATTTCTGTTGGTTGAAGGTTGACAAATTTATCATCTTTGTAATTTGGTGAGTCATATTTTTGAGGGTCTCCACCGAAATCCTCTGCAAAGTTCAGAGCAATTGATGCAGTTATGATAATTATCGTGACGAGGACTACAATCACCATTGAGAATAGTTTCGTCTTTCTTTTGAAACTAGGGTTTGTGATATCATTTTCATCTTTAGCAAAAATTTTCGTTTTGGTCAATATTCGTATAAGACCCCAGAATCCTGCGATAATTAGTGAAATTACTACTACAGAAGTTAGATTATTTCTGTAAAGAACTAGTCCTAATCCAAGACATAACAATGGGATTGATACCTTGTCGTTTTTGTTGAACAAAAAATCGAAAAATCTAGACGAACCCATCACCTTCACCAAGTAATTGTTTGAATGTAATCCTACATTCGTACTTTCTTTCCGGTGATGGCTCTCCAGACTCTTTGAAGTGGATCGTAGTATCTGTCGACAACTCTCTCCTTCAATTGGATAATTGCATCATCAGTGATTTGGATTCCAGCAGGACACACTTCAGTACAACATCTTGTAATGTTACAGTATTCGACACCGAATTCTTTCTTGATTTCTGGAATTCTATCTTCCTCGTCAAGAGGGTGCATCTCGTATTGTGCTAATCTTACTAAGTTTCGAGGTCCAGCGAATTCATCGAATAATTCGTGATCTCTTAAGACGTGACAAGTGTTTACACAAAGGAAACACTCGATACATTCTCTGAATTGTTGCACACGATGAGCTTCGTGTTGGTTAAATTCCCAATTTGGCTCTTCAGGGCCTTTGATTGGCTTGATTCTCTGTGCAACTTCATAATTCCATGAAACATCTGTAACAAGGTCTTTGACATGCGGGAATGTCTTCATTGGTCTAACTTCAATCGGCTGGCCTTTTGGTGTTTCAGCAACAACATCTGACATTCTTGTCATACACATTAAACGAGGTCTGCCGTTAATTTCTGCGCTGCAAGAACCGCACTTTCCAGCTTTACAGTTCCATCTAACAGCAAGGTCGGGCTCTTGTTCGTACTGTATGCGGTGCATACAATCTAGAACAACCATTCCTTCGTCTAATTCGAGTTCATAATCGACTAGTTCTGCTTCTTCACCTTCTCCACGAAGGACCTTGAATTTCTGATTAGTACCTTTTAGTGACATCAATTGCCACCTCCTTGTTCGGCTGCTCTTTCAGCAATCATGGTCTTAACTTCCTTGATTGCATCCTTCAAGTCGCCTCGCATTTCCTCGACTTCTTCTTGTCGAATCTTAATTTCACCATTCTCCATCCAAATGATGTTCAGGTTCTTGCCCCAAAAGTCATCATCGTGGCCTGGGAAGTCGTCACGAGTGTGTCCGCCTCTGCTTTCTTCACGTGCTAAAGCAGCCATTGTTGCTACCATTGAAATGTCGACCATATTCTTCAAATCAAGTGCCTGATGCCATCCTGAGTTGTATTTTCTGCTAGTTCCAGGGAAACATTTCTTCTCTCTTTCACTGAATGCTTTCAGGTCGTTCATCGCTTCCTCTAGTTCTGCTTTGGTTCGAATAATTCCGACCTTTTCTTGCATCATGTCACGCATTTGGTCGTATATTCCGCCTGGATTTTCACCTTCTCCTCTTTCGAGAGGCGCAATCATTTCACTGATTGCGGATTTGACTTGAGAATCATCGATGGTAGGCTGAGCGAGATCTTTTGCGCGCTTAGCAGCATGTTCTCCCGCTCTCTTTCCAAATACGATAAGGTCAGAAAGTGAGTTTCCTCCTAATCGGTTTGCTCCGTGCAGTCCGCTTGAAACCTCACCACAGGCATAGAGTCCGCTGATAGTGGTTTCTTGAGTTTCAGCATCAACTCTTACTCCACCCATTACATAGTGAGCAGTTGGGCCAACCTCCATTGCTTCTTTGGAAATATCTACTCCTGCTAATTCTTTGAATTGGTGATGCATTGATGGAAGCTTAGCAAGGATTGCCGCTTCTCCTCTATGTGATATGTCTAGGAAAGCACCACCGTGTGGGCTGCCTCTTCCAGCTTTTACTTCGCTGTTAATCGCCTTTGCGACTACATCTCTCGTTAGCAATTCAGGAGGTCTTCTGACAGTAGCCAACTTGCCCGATACAACTTCTTCGACCCACTGGTCGGATTCTTCTATTGTCTCGGCGTGGTCTCCTTGGAACATTTCAGGAACATAGTTGAACATGAATCTTTCATTCTCGTTATTGAGAAGCCTTCCACCCTCTCCTCTAACACCTTCTGTTACTAGGATGCCTCTTACAGATGGTGGCCAGACCATTCCAGTAGGATG
>CEOJ01011593.1_pt1 | contig 11366 bp, 11 predicted proteins | sample 530281 | NCBI WGS metagenome assembly CEOJ01 (sample SAMEA2619879, study PRJEB7988) | marine metagenome | isolation source: saline water (ENVO:00002010), including | reverse complement strand
CGACTGCTTAGAAGGCAGTTGCTCTAATCCACTGAGCTACTGAGACATGAGAGGAGGCCCGAAGGCCTCATTTTAATCTACTTCTACCAATATATCCTCTTCTTCTTCAATAAACTCTTTGAATTGACTATAGAACACACTCGCGTCCTCTAGACGATCTTCTTCAGCAAGTTGGTGTAGTTTGTCAATGAGTTGTTCAACGAAGTCACGATTCGGTGTTGTCGTCGCTGCATGTTCCATTGAAGTAATCCTTCCTGAAGTAACGGCTGAGAACATTAGAATTATAGTACGCGGGGGTCCCGTCGTCAAGCGCTTCGGTAAGCACATTATTTAGAAACAGTTGTCGTGTTTCTTCATAATTCACTTTACCAGGGGTCTCGTGAAGGGAAATGATCTCTCTTAGAAAAGAGGATTTGCCTCGTAAGTCAATAGCCTCTGTAAGCTCTGGACAACTGCCGTAGTATTTCTTCCAGTTACTTTCACTTGTAACTCTCCTCCGTCTTTTACCGTCCACCTTAGGTCTAGGCTTTCGTTTTTGCCAGAAATACTTTCTCCCAATATATTTACGTCCACTTGTGGTGTCCGTGATCCTGTAGACAAAACCGTAGTTGTCGCCAATGTGGCAAGACTCAAAGATGTCACCATTGTACAACCAAGGATTATCGTAGGTTGGTTCTTCAGGGCACTTTTCCACACCCTCCGAATTCCCAGATTCGGAATTTTGATTCTTCTCATTCAAGTCATATCAAAGTAACTCTAGAGTATATAGGAGCGTCCCATGAACCCTAGCAGAGTTAGTTTAACCGCCAAACCGCGGCGTGTCAATCTTTTTTCTTTTTCTTCACGTCCATGATGGCACCTTTGCCATACTTCTTCTCGATCTCACCCTTTACGATGTCCAGAGCGGAAGGACCATCCTTCTTCTTGGGCATTGGTTTGGGTTGAGTACCACCAGACCTTGCAATACCACGACGGCTACCTGCGGATCTATATCCAGAACCATACATCTCAAGTTTGCGATCACGCATACGATCGTACCCTTCCTCTGAGAGAATGTCCTTTCTCCAATCAGAGAGTTCTTCTTTCTTCAGGTTTGCCTTACGATACTGAAGGTCGGCACGGGTGCCACGATCCATCTTACCCTGAGACTTGGGCTTGGTCTTGCCACCTACATCAGGTTGCATACCAGGATTTGCTGCCTTGACTCTGCGACCGTGGGTGTATTCAGCACCACTCATCTTGGAGTCACCAGAGATCATCTTGCCACCTTGGGAGCGGGAGTCTGCATACTCTTTGTCAGACTGACCGTGCTTACCCTTGTAACCTTCCAGTTCTAATTCTTCTTTGTTAGTCTTTTCTTTCTCGATACGAGCAGACATCTTTCTGATCGCATCGATACTCATGTTACCAATACCTGTGAATCCATCCTTAGAAGGATCAGGTTGTTTCTTGGTGTCATCCTTGGAAGCACCAGCGGCGCGAGCAGCACGACGGTTCTCGTCTAACTCAAAAGACTCAACTGCTTCAAAAACAATCTCTCTAGATTCCCAGAGATTATTTTCTTTAATATATGTCTCAATTAATTCTTCTTTTTCCCATCTCGTGATATCATAACCACCTTCGGAGATGGTTTCCATCCACTTGGTAAATTTTTCGAGGTGATGATCTCTCAGATCATCCTTATACTCCTCATAAGCAGCACGATATCGTCCCCTTACCATAGATTCGGGCGCGTTCGCGTGATCTCCACCCTGGGCAGCCTTCGGTTCCCCTTGTGGATTCATTTTACCAGTCATACCTTCAGCATCCTTTGGAGGGGATGTGAGGTCCTTTCTCTGATAGATCGACTTATATGCTTCGGAGAGATGGTCGGTCATCATGTAAAACATAGAGATTTCATACCTATTTATTAGATCAATAAATAGAAGCGAAGGGCCCTTATACTGAATAATAAATGGCTAGACAGGGAATATTCACTGGATTTACGCCGAATGATGGTCTGGGAGATTCCCTCGCATCTGGTGCAGTAAAAGTAAACGCCAATTTCCAAGAGATCTATGACACTTTTGGAGACGGTACAAACCTAGATGCCAACGCGGGTGCAGGCGGTACTTGGTCAAAGGCTGGTATTAATGGTATTACCACTAACAAGTACGTCGGCATCGGAACGGATGCTCCTAGATCCGCATTGGACATTGAAGGTGATGTAAATATCGTCGGTGTTGCAACTGGTACATTCAAAGGAGATGGATCAGGTCTTACAGGTGTTACTGCAATCGGTCAAGGTGTTGTCTTAAAAGATGACGGCGTATTGATCGGTGTTGCACAAAGTATTAACTTTACAAATAGAATTAAGGTAGGTAATGTCTTCGGTGGAAACGCAGAGGTTTTCGCAGAAGACTTTGTTTCTTATGCAAACGTTGCAGGTTTCGCAACTTACTCACCTGTTGCTGGTTACTCTACAATCACAGACTATGCAACTAATGCAGGAGTCGCAACCTACGCTGTCTCTGCGGGGATTGTAACCTTCGCCACACGCGCTGGCATCGTTACCTATTCAGGTGCTTCAGGAGTCGCCACCTACGCAGGAGAGGCGTCCTACGCACCTCTGGCAGGTCTCTCCTCATACACACCACTTGCGGGTCTCTCGACCATGGCAGGGTACGCCCACACCGCAGGCATTGCGACCGTGGCGTCTAACCTGACAGGTACTCCTTCAATTGTAATTGATAACATCAACTCTGCGATTGGTATCGTAACGATGCCAGGTCAAGGCAGTAAGATGCGTTTTGACTTTGACTCTACTCTTGATATGCCAGCTGCGGCATCATGGAGAGGGATGTTTGCCTTCGCAAACAACTCACAACAAGCATACGTCTCTTATGGTACTACCGTTGGTGGATACCAAGGTTGGAGAAGAATGCTCGTTGAGGACCAATACGGTAACTATCAGACCTCAGGTATCTTAACTGCATCCACATTCTTCGGTGATGGTTCTGGTCTTACGAATCTCCCTGCTGCGAGTAACATTTGGACACAGAATGGAACTGGTATTCATACCATGTCCAATGTTGGTATTGGAACAACCAATGCTGAGGAGAAACTGACTGTCCGTGGCAACCTCAAGATGTACGGGCAGATCGATGCGACTGCAACCAACAACAAAATCCCATTCCTTTATACAACATATAATCAACTTCAAGTAACCAGTCCAACTGATTACCATGGTGCGATTGGTCATGTACATGAGTATGGAAATCTATACTTTGCTCATGCAGGTGCATGGGTAGAACTCGTACACAGAGCAGCAGATAGAACTGTAGGTACATCCACAGACAACTATGTCGTTGGTGTTCTTACTGCAACCACACTGTATGGTGATGGTTCTAACCTGACTGGAGTAAGTGGTGGAATCGGATCAAACGGCAGTATCAATACAACTGGTATCATTACTGCTGGTCAATTCGTTGGTGATGGTTCTGGACTAACTGGTGTCACTGCAACAGGTTCTGGTGTTGTCATTCAAGAAGAAGGTTCGAATGTCGGCACAGCAGCAACACTTAATTTCGTTGGCGCTGCAGTAACAGCGACTCTCTCTGGTGGTGTTGCAACAATCGCAATCACAGACACTCAAGGTAGTGGCGGTGGTGCATCAACATCATTTGCAGATGACGTTGGACTGAACTTCGGTGATGGTAACGACTTAGAAATCAAACATAATGGTGATAGTTTCATTACCGATAAAGGTAGTGGTCAACTTTACATCACAGGTAACTCCGTAGTTCTCAGATATGGAGATAACGTTTCCGCTTCTACCTGTTTAGAAACTAAAGCAAACGGAAGCGTTCAAGTTGCTGGTATTCTTTCTGCAACTGGTGGTTATCGAGGTGACCTTTGGATTGAAGAATCTGTTGATGATAATACAACATACAATGTTATGTTGCTTGGTGAAGGTGGAGGCGGTAATGCCTACAGACCAGCAATGGTTGACAATAGTGGTTTGACCTTTAATCCAGGCACAAACACTCTTGCTTGTTCCATCTTCCAAGGTCAGACAAATGCATCTCAGTTATACACAGGTACAATTCCTGATGCAAGATTCCCTTCCGTCCTTCCTGCCGTTGATGGTTCTCAGTTAACCAACTTACCTAGTAGTGGTGGAGGCGGCACTGTAGGACTCGGAAGTACCACTCAAAACATCAATACTACTGGTATCATCACCGCTTCAAGTTTTGTTGGTGATGGTTCTGGACTGACTGGAGTTACTGCAGTTGGATCTGGTATTGAGATTAAAGATGATAATGTTCTGGTTGGTGTTGCAGCAACAGTTAACTTCGGAGAAGGCATTGATGTATCGCCAGTATCTGCAGGTGTTGTTACTGTTACCAATGCAGGAGCTCTTGCAGGAGTTACAACGTTCACTGCGATTGCAGGAACAGCACAAGTGATTGATTCTTTCTCGGCGTCTTCTTACTCTGGTGGTGAATACACATTCACTGTTGGATTAGGAACATACAGACAAATGCAGAAACTTATGATTATGCATGATGGAACAACAGCGTTCTATCAAGAGTTTGCGATTATGTCTTCACCAACATTGATTGGTGAGTTCTCGGCTACTAATAACTCGGGAACTATTGAAGTAAAACTCACTCCAGAAACAGGAATATCTGGAACTACTACATGTCGTTACACTAAAAACTTACTGGCGGGGATCTGATCAATGAGTATTAGCACAGAAAAAACTAACGTTCTCGATAGGACTAACCTTACAGTCGTTCCAGAAGGAACAGGTGAAAAGGAATACTTTGTTGGGTGCTATACTAAGGAAGACTGGGAACACATCCATAAAGTTTTACTGGAAGATGGGACACTGGAAGACAATATTCCACCTGGCGCTAAAGTATGTGAGTATGAATGTGGACATAGTGATACGAGAGCATCCTACATGCTTGATGATGCAGAGGCAGCTGCACTGCGTAATCATCCCAAAGTAAAATATGTGAATCTAAATTATGATACTTATGCAGGAACCTTCCATCCCGACCCAGATGATCTTAACTGTAACGTACAGAGACTACCTAGGTTCGGAAAAAATGTTTTAAATTACAGAGCCTTTAATACAGCTCCAGCAACACCTAGTCGCAACAGAGTCAGTTTAGGTTCTAGTGATCTTAATAGAACTGGGTATCAACTCCTAAGACATACTCAAAAAGAAAATCCATGGGATGCAACAGGTGCCGAGTATGCTGGTGGAACCAGATCGGGAGCTGATCACCAAATTCTTGAAAGAGATATCTATCAACTCGGTGATGGAACTGGTGTAGACGCCATTGTAAATGATGATGGTTTCTTTATTGCACACCCAGAATTTGTTAATTGTTCAACAGATCCAGTAGGATACCAAACAGGAAATGTATTGACATGGAGTGGTATATCTACAACACCAGGCACATGTGGTGTTCTAGACTTGGTTCTGGATGCACCTTATTATATCGACCCAGACTTTTTCAATGCATCTCCAAGCACTAGACTGACACAACGTTGGGATGGAACAACAGTTCCTGTTGAGTCAGCAGCGAGATCATGGTGGTCTGATTCTGCTCAAAGATCTGTAGGATTCTCTACTATTGGTACAGTATCTGGTATTAGTACCTCTTACACAAGAGCATATTGCAACGGTAGTAATATTGACAGACCAACTAACAACTCCAATCATGGCACACAATGTGCTGGACAAGTATTTGGTAAAAACTATGGTGTTGCTTACAACTGCAACAAATGGGTATTGAATGGTATTGGTAATGGAAATGCTGGAATCAATGGTGGAATTTTTGATGTTCAAAAACTATTCCACTTATACAAACCAAACTACGATAGACACTCTGCAAATAACGGAAACCAACAAAACCCAGATAAGAACCCAACACTCTCAGCTAATAGTTGGGGGTATAGAAGTGACAGTCATGATAATGGTGGATACTATTGGTATAGACCAGAAGTAATAGATGGATCAATTGAAGGTACAGGATACACTGGTGGTACTGGCGAACCAGCTTTCTTTGAAATTGTGGGACAAGAAGGTGATGGTGGTAGAATGAAAGGTGAAATGGTAGATAGTTCTGTCACTCAAGCAGGACTAGAGTTAGCAGAAGCAGGAGTTATTTGGGTTGTTGCTGCAGGAAACTCTGGACAAACTCAAACAAGCCCTGAAGATCCAGACTTTAATAATTACTGGGCCACAACTAGTCAAGGTAACGGTCGGTCTTTAGAAACTGCAACTCATACTGAATTTGGATTGACATGTTATAACACTATCAATAGAAGAGGATGGCCACAGTCATTAGGTAAAACTACATCTGGTTTATCTACTGCTGGAACTGAATATCCAGCAATCAATGTAGGTGCATTGGACGATCAAATATCCTTAGGTGGAAGAAGTTCAAATAATATCAATCCAACAATCAACAATACAGATTATAAAGAATGTATCGTATCCTATTCTGACAGGGGAACTGGTATTGATGTTTATGGTGCTGCTGATGATACTATCACAGCAGATGGTTATCAATTCCGCACTACAACCAGTGCTTGGGAACACCCAGAACAATACGATGGTCTTACTGAACCAGCTCTTGATATAGATTTTGGAGGAACTAGTTCTGCATGTCCTACTGTATCTGGATGGTTGACAACTAAATTACAGTATAATAGAGGTTGGACTTGGAGAGATATTAAAGCATGGTTGCAGAATTCTTGTGGAACACAAGACCCATCAAGATTCTACTATGGTCCAGATGTTACTGGAATCTCAAGCACAAGCACTCAATGGGATGACTTCCACTCCCTCAACATGTATGGTCAAGGCCCAGTTGTTATCTGGGATGCACCAACAGGTTCACCCACAGAACCACAAAGACCCGAATTGACCTTCGGTTCTGAATAATAAATAATAGTAAAAGGCGTCATTAAAAATGGGATCTAAGTCTTTCGGAATAAAACAGATGGGTATTGTCGGAGCAGGCAATACCTCTGTCCTCGGATCTAATGCTGATCTAAAACTGAACGCTACTGGACAGGTTGCAATCACCACCAACACTACTGTTTCTGGTGTAGTAACTGCAACAGCCTTTGTAGGTGATGGATCTGCATTAACCAATCTCCCAGGCGGAGGAGGCGGAGGTAGTTATGGTAACTCTGATGTTGATACACATCTCAATACCAGCAGTGCTTCTTCTGGGGAGATCCTAAGTTGGAATGGAAGTGACTATGACTGGGTTGCTGATCAGACTGGAGGTGGTAGTGTACCTGAAAACCTTACTGCAACAACTTTAAACGTTTCTGGAATTACAACTTCTGGTAGTTTTGTTACTGATCTCATTACAGCAGATGGAACTGGTAGAGGATTCTGTACCAGATATTATGTGACTGCAAACGGTGCTTCTGCATATCGTTTTGCTGGTCCTGGCCAAAGAAATAGTGTAGACAATCCAACTCTCTATTTGATGAGAGGATTTACATACATGTTTGAGAACTCTACTGGTGCTTCACACCCATTCCGTATTCAATTCACAGGAACAAGTACAGGTGTTGGAACATATGTCAGTGGAGATCAGAACGGAATACAGATATTCACAATCCCCCATGACGCACCAGCAAGTTATGAATATGTGTGTACCATCCATGGTGGTATGAAAGGTTCTTTCGTAATCCCTAGTTAATAATATGTCACCACTAGCATTTGGAATGGGAAAATCAAGGGGAACTCCCTTTGATGAGGCTATATTCTATAGTAATCACCTAGTCTTTAACTTCAATTGGACCAATGGTCGTGACCTTGACATCATTGTCGAGTTCTTAGAACCCACTTTCTCTGGTCAATTGGGAGAAAGAAAGGGAGATACTATCGGTATTGGGACAACAGCCACTTTCATAGAATTTGGCGGAGATACATCTGATGATGAAAATTGTATGTCTCAATCCATTGTTGTGAACTTGGACACAATTAGAAACAACTTAACATTACCCAACAATAGAATCATTATTGATCTTCGAGCAACGTGGTTCTCTGAGATTGGTACTGACCCAATCATCATTGATTGTGATGGATATGTGGGTGGCACAATGCTTTTGGATGGTGAAACACCAAATGTGGATTGTAAGGGATTCTCTAACCCAACTGCTACCGATACATATATGGGATTCCGATCAACGACAGGTAAAAGTATAAACTATACTAATAGGGAAGACTCGGGTGCCAGACTAGCGAGAGCGATCGTTGACTTCTCTACATATAACCTAACGTTCATTGAAGACAGCTAAATAATATGTCAACTTACTAAATAAGCGCAGAGGTCCCCCTAGGAAATCTGTATGAAAAAATTATTGCCTCTCGTTATGCTTCTGATGGCGGCACCAGCAAATGCCGATATTGTACATAGATTGTCAACATCAACACAATTAACTGTTGATGCGGCAGCGTCCCAAGCCACAAGACTTGGATCAACTTATTCGGTATCTGGTAACAATATTTCAGTGACCAGTAATGGAACTTTTGGTGGTCTGACTGCACCTTCCAGTGCAACTGCAGCGGCTACACAAATTCAGGGTGCTTACGAACAGACCACTGCTGGCTCGGCATTCAGTTTCACAGAATCATTCACTTACGGCGATGCAATTCCTACTGGTACTACCGTAACTTCAGGCGTTGTACCTAGTTTGCCTGCATTTGGTTCAGTTACTACTTCCTCTGGCGGCGTAGCTGGATCATTGGCTGGCACAATTACATCAGCAGGAGCAATCACACTAACAGCTGGCGGCGCAGGTACTAGTGCCACTGGCCAATTCGTTTCTGAAGTTACCGTAAAATAGGTAATTGAAGAATCAACACGAGGTTCGAAATGATCCGTTTTGGAAGGACAATTTGGTATACTGCAATGAGTGTGGTGGCAATCCTAAGTACAGGTGCCACCGCCCTGGCAGTCCCCGTTGTGCCAAACTTCACACAGGGCTCGATGACGAGCCGCACGGAAACTAACTCAACCGTGACTGAGACTATTAATTCTATTGACTATAGGACAGGATGGGAATACACAGTGACAGGCGTGGGAGTGGACAACAATGGTTCACCCCTAAATCCGCCAGTGAATACATCAACAGTGACGGTAACAGCCGCACCAACAACAGCGTCGGACGGAGGAACAGTAACAGGTTCCGTAACAAGTTCGTTCGACTCATTAGATCTATCGAACAACGGTTCGTTTACAATAACAAATCCTGGTGGCCACTTCCAGTTCACTCAGAGCTACATGGGGCCAGGCATGACGAACCAAACAATAATCCAGCGCGTTACCACCATCGAGAGCGTGACAGACACAACGTCAACGTTCACACAATAGGTAATGCAACAAAAAGAACGGCCGCTATTATCCTGGGTGGTGTTACTATCTTTGGTAGCACTCCTGTTTTGGCTGAATCGGTAGGTGGCGTATCTGCAACAGCCAATCCAATCGCTAATAGTTCTGGCTCGGTGACCAACCAAGCTATTCAGGTTTTACAGGGCCCATATATTACTAACACATATGGCGGTGGAGTTCAGTGTCAAGGAAGCACATTGAACATCACCCCATATATCCAGTATGCTGATTCATGGAAGGATCCATGGGAGGACTTCTATATGGAGCCTCAATACGACATGAGAGACTTCGGTGGTAGAACGATTACTATAGAAAAACAAGTAGTCAATCAACCATGGGAAAGTTGGTATGATACAAACTATGCTGATGGAGAAACAATAACTATTGAAGTGGAAGAGGATGTTGCGGATGGCGTGCCTGATAATCCTGGCGACATTATCTGGCATAAGCCAGTTCGCACAGATATGAAGTCAAACAATAGTTTGAACCTTGGTCTTTCTGCAACATGGAGTATTCCCATGAATAGGAAGTTCCAGAAACAATGCCACGAAGCAGCGGCAGCACAAATCTCTCAGGTGAAACAATTGACTGCCAATAAACGCCTTGATTTTGAGATAGCCAGGTTGAAAAATTGTGGCGAATTGATGAAGGCTGGCATCATGTTCCATCCCAAGAGCCCCTATGCGGTCATATGTGCTGACGTGGTAGTCACAACTCCTGCAGGACAACTGATTCCACATACACACAATATTCCTAGACCAAATCCTCTCGATAAACCAGTTATCTCTGGAGATGCTACTTCTTTAGGGTCTTTCTCAATTCCCTAATGGCTCTATTGCGATCTCTCTGAGCCATTTGTCTTTCGAATAGACTTAGTTTTTTATCTTCTTTACCTAATTTCTTCTTCACAGCACCAATTACCTTCTTCACAGTCGGTTTGACAACCTTTAGAAGAAGATCAGCAAGAGGTTTTGCAAGCAGTGCAGATGTAGTAGCGACCACGGCAATCGTTGCTGTTGTAGATACAACGTTTGCGGCAGGCAGAAATTTCTCCACTACTGTTACAGGTTCCCATAAGGTAATACATTCAGTTTTACCTACGTTCCATTCATATCCTGCAACCTTTTCGTCACCACTCTGACTTAAATCACCAACCCTTCTGGCATTGTCAGGAGGGCATTTTTTTTCTGCGGTCTCTGCCCCTCCTGCATTAGGTGGTTTAGGAGGTTCAGGTACTGGAGGGGGATCCATATTGAGAGCCTCTGCCTCAGGTGCCTCAGGAGTAGGATATGTATATATCATCTCATATGGATTGTAATCAGGTGGATTATAATAAGGAGCTCCACCATCACACAAAGTGATTGTGCCTTCAGGATCGTCTTGAGGAAGGACTTTATTCTTACTACGTTGTCTAGCGTTCTCTTTATGTACGTTTACACAACCAGGAATATTTACAACAGGCGTTCCTATTGTAGTAACAACTGGAACTACAGGTGGAATTGCCTGAGGAGGTTGGTTCAAAACTGTCCCAATAGAATCTACATCCAGACTCTTAGAATCTAGATCTCTTGGAATGTTCCAAAGATGTGGACCATATATTTTAATGTCACGAATACCCGACGAGGGTAAAGATATATCAGGGATTTCCATTTGGATTGGTTTTCAACTGTGGAGTCACCGTAGTCTGAGTTGGCATCTGATAATACAGTTGTCTATAGACTTCTTGTTTAACCAGTTCTCTTATCTCTTCTACTCTCTGCACTTCTCTTTTTTCTGGTCCACCAGTTACATTATCAATCACAGCGTTACCACCAACAGTGGCCCCACCTGCAACTGCAACCACTGCTCCAGCTGTAGTAATTTGTTTTTGAAATGGAAAACTCATTTGTCTTTCCAACCTCCAGCCTTCAACCAATCTTCATAGTAAGGATTTTTCCATCCATCACTAAT
>CEOJ01046293.1_pt1 | contig 11382 bp, 11 predicted proteins | sample 530281 | NCBI WGS metagenome assembly CEOJ01 (sample SAMEA2619879, study PRJEB7988) | marine metagenome | isolation source: saline water (ENVO:00002010), including | reverse complement strand
TCAATTTTTTTTACAACTACGCGAATTGCTAAGATATCATGTATTTCATCGAAAGATTTTTCTCTTAGAATCATTTTGCCATAAATAGAGGAATGGGATTTAGATCTTCCATATACACTCGGAGAAAGTTTATTTTCTAATAACTCGTCATTCAATGCTGAAGTGACTGTTTTGATGTATTTGTCGCGTTCCTTATTAGAAGATTTTAATTTTTTATCTATCTCTTTATACATGTCTGGGTTAATAACCTGCAAAACAAGATCATCAAGTTTCCATTTCACGCTCGCCATTCCTAAGCGATGAGCTAGAGGCGCATAGACATCTCTAGTCTCAACAGCAATACGGTGCTGCTTTATTCGCGGCATATATCTTATCGTTTCCATGTTATGTAATCTATCTGCAAATTTGATTATTACAACTCTGAGATCTTTTGCAACAGAAATTAACATTTTCATAAAATTTCCAGCTTGCTGAGCCTTTCTGCTGGAAAAACGAATTCCACTAAGCTTGCTGACTCCATCTACCAAATCAGCTACATTCTCGCCAAATTCAGATTTAATTTCATCCAAAGAGGTATTTGTATCTTCAACAGTATCATGAAGCATACCAGAAATGATTGTAGTAATGTCCATATTCCAACTAGCCAGTATTTTTGCAACTTCTACGCAGTGGCTTTCAAAATAAGGCTCGCCAGAAAGGCGTTTTTGACCCTCGTGTCTTTTTAATCCAAATTCATATGCTTTCCAAAGTTCAACTTTGAGCTCATCATTATTTTCAAAATCATAATGAGTAATTGTATTAATTAATTTGTTGAAAGAAGATGGAAATTCACCACCAATAAAAGGGACAAGTTTAGATATAGGATTATCCATTAAAGACAGCTTCTGCTTCAGGGGCAGCAACTGTTGCTGAGTTTTCAAAACGGGCAAATCTATCAATAAATGTTACGTTAACATTGCCAGTGGGGCCATTTCTTTGTTTAGCAACCATTACTTGAGCCTTACCTTTATCTTCATCCTCTTGAGAATAAATCCACGGACGATATAAAAACATTACAACATCAGCGTCTTGTTCAATAGCTCCTGATTCTCTAAGATCTGATAATTGCGGCCTTCTATCTGTTCTATTTTCAACTGCTCTAGATAACTGTGAGAGTGCGATTACTGGAACCTCAATCTCTTTTGCTAGATTTTTTAGAGATCGAGATATTTGAGATATTTCTTGCTGTCTGCTTTCTACGCCTCTAGGTCCACTCATGAGCTGCAAATAATCAACAATAATTAATCCAATATCCTTTTCTGCTTTAAGCCTTCTTGCTTTAGCTCTTACCTCAAGAACTGACATACCAGCTGTATCATCTAAGTAAATAGGCGCTTCAGCAAGCTGACCTACAGCAAGGCTAAGGTTTTTCCATTGGCTTTTGGGAAGTTTACCGGTTCTAACCAAATGACTATCAACTCTACCTTCAGCACAAAGCAACCTCATAGCAAGTTGATGATTTGCCATTTCAAGGCTAAACATACCAACCCCAACATTATCCATAACAGCCGCATTTCTGCCCATAGAAAGCGCCAGAGCTGTTTTTCCCATACCTGGCCTCCCTGCTACGATAATAAGTTCGCCTGGATGAAAACCGGAAGTAATATTATCAAGATCCATCAATCCTGATGCGACCCCTGTAACCGATCCTGGTTTAGCCGCAATTTTATCTAATTCTTCAAAAGTTTGATGGAGCATAGAGCCAAGCTCTTCAAAACCTCCTTTTAAGCGTTTCTCAGAGATATTAAAAATAGCTGATTCTGCAGCATCTAAAATATCATCTACGTCCTGATTGTCTTCAGCAGCATTTTTAGATACTTCATGACTTACTTGAATAAGAGTTCGCAAAATACTTTTTTCAAGGACTATTTTTGAATAATGCTCAATATTAGCAGTAGTTGGAACTGATTCAGCTAAACCTGAAATGTAATATGCTCCGCCAACTCCTTTAAGCTCATCTCTCTTTTTTAAAAGATTTACAACTGAGACCGCATCAATGGGCTCACCTTTTTCAAATAAATCGACCATGCTTGAGGCAATTTTAGCATGCGCATCCTTGTAAAACATATGTGGCTTAAGCCACTGGAGTGCTTTTGCTACAGCTTCTTTCGATGTTAACATAGATCCTAAAACTGCTTGTTCAGCTTCAAGAGATTGAGGCTGACCTTTGAGATCTATATTATTTTGTTTTGCCATTTAAATTTCATACCTCTTCAAGAATACTTCGAATCCATTTAAAATCTTCCCAAGCATAAGGTTTCCAATTTGGATTTCTTAATAATGCAGCTGGGTGATATGTGACAATTAAATCCGAATCATGATAATTATGAATCTTCTTCCTCATATCTTTCAACGACTTATCCACACCAAGGAGCGTCTTACCAGCTATTCTACCTAAAGCTACAATTAGTTTTGGCTTAATCAAATCTATTTGATTCACCAAATAAGGTTCACATTGATTTATTTCATCGGATTTGGGATCTCTATTTTCTGGTGGCCTACATTTAAGAACATTGCAGATGAAGACGTCATTTTCTCGAGATCTATCAATGGCGGCAAGCATTTTGTCAAGAAGTTGACCAGCTCTACCTACAAAAGGCTCTCCAGATAAATCTTCTTGCTCGCCTGGCGCCTCACCCACAAGCATAAGCGACGCGCTAAAGTCACCTACTCCAAAAACAGCATTAGTTCTAGTATCGCTTAAAGAGCATTTTTTACAATTAATAACATCATTTTTTAAAACTGTTAGACTTGAGAAAGGGTCAGTTTTTTTATGAGGCTTTTCGTCTAAAATAGATTCTGAGCTCTTTATTGATGAGACAAAAATCTCATCATCGTATAATTCTTTATATTGTTTAAAATATTTTAAAAGTTCAGTTTTCAACTACTATGAATCTTCTTGCTCATTTTTCCAATCAAGGTCACCTTCAATGAATTCATTTACAGAAACAGTGGTTGGTTTTTCAAGTTCTTCATAATCCTCAGGGTTTGTTTCAACCAATTCGTCATAAACGCCCATTTCAGCCTCATCGCTAGTTTCAATAATTTCCTCAACAATACGATCTCCGAGTACTTGCTTTGCTCTTTTTGACATAACAACAACGGTTTCGTAGATATCAGCGGATTGACTTTCCATTTCTTTGATAGATAGCGGCTCAAGAGACATTAAACACTCCTTTGGTTTCTTTATAAATAATATTTAAAATTTTATTGGTTGCTTTTTCTACTTTATCATTAACAATGATAAAATCAAAAAAAGATTTATAAGAGAATTCAGATTCTATTCTTTCGAGTCTTTTATTTATTTTCTCAATCGACTCTGAACCTCTATTTTTAAGACGTGATTTTAAGTCATTTATACTAGGTGGTTCCACAAAAAAAGATAATGTGTTTTCTGGATACTTTTTTTGAATGCTGACGGCACCCTTAACGTCTAATTCTAGAAGCAAAAAAATGTTATTATTAATAGCATCCTCAATCTGGTTTTTTGATGTTCCATAGTAGTAATCCCCATGAATTTTTTCCCATTCTATAAAATAGTCATTCGAAATAAAATTTTGAAATTTTAGATGGTCAATAAAAAAATAGTCAACCCCATCCTCTTCATTAGATCTCATAGATCTTGAAGTATGGGATATAGAAAATTTAATTTGGGGGTCTTTCTTTTGAATTTCTTTACAAATTGTTGTTTTCCCAGAGCCAGATGGAGCAGATATAATTATTAAATTCCTCATAGAATGTTTTGTACCTGTTCGCGAATTTTTTCAGCTTCATCTTTCATCATAATTACCTTATTAATAATTTTTTCTGAAAAGCTTTTTGACCCTATGGTATTAATTTCCCTACTAATTTCCTGCAATAAAAAAGCTAACCTTTTGCCGGCAGGTTTATTTTCTCTTGATATTTTTTTAAACTGAATAAAATGGCTTCTTAATCTTACGACCTCTTCAGTGATGTCTGATTTTTCAGAAAGCAGAGCTATTTCTTGATTAAGCCTGCTTTCATCAAATTGATAAGACTCTAGCAAGTCTGAAATCCTTTTCTTTAGCTTGTTTGATCTCTTTCTACTTTCTAATGGAATTTGTTTTTCAATGCTATCAAGAATATTCTTTAATTTTGCTATTCTTTTATCTATATCCTTTTTAAGCAAAACTCCTTCCTGCTTACGCATAATAACAACCTTGTTGCAAGTCGATTTAATATTCTTAAGCAGTTCATTGAAATCAGAAAGATTGTCATTCCGGGTTTGAAAGAAGTCATTGATATTCATGACGTTATCAATATTTATCCTTTTTTTGTATTTTTTATCGATTCTATCTATAACCGATAAAAGCATTTCAAAACGCTCTTCATTAAAATGAGAGGCTTCATCATTGCTAGTTAGATTTTGATCAAAATTAATAAATACCGTTCCGCGAACTAATTTTGCTGATATAATATCCCTAATTTCTTTTTCAACATTTGGCTCTAGATCGCAACCTTTAAACTTTATATCCAAAAACCTTGCATTTACTGTTTTAATTGATATCGTAAATCTATTGCTACCCTTTCCTGAGGTAGTATTACCATAACCTGTCATACTTTGAATCATTTAAATCTCCAAAAAAGCCTGAAAACTTACTATTTACAAATTTAGGTTAAAACACATATAGAACATAAAGGCTTAAATTTTGTCAATGAACTTAAGCAATAAGTTTGGACTTATACTTATTGACACTAGATGTGTTGATCCTAGACCGGAGCTAAGAGGTTCATTTAAAAATGCATAATCAAGAGAAATTTCTTTCCAGCTCAATCCTATTCCAATTGTAGTAGAATTCACTTTGTTTCTCCCTAAGCGCACTGCAATCCTATTGTCATATTTAACATTAATACCAAATACGTATAAGTTGTTTGCAAGAGAATGGACTATGTAAGGATCGATAATTGCATCAATAGCACCATTAACGCTTAATTTAGTACCTTTAAAAGTATGGCTGTGCGCTAACCCTATAGTAGCTGTTGGCTTAAATCTTTCAATAGTACCATTATTCCAAACTTGCCAACTAGTCGTGACATCTCTGATTTGTATACCGATTTTGCCATTTTTCCATGCGCTAGCAAGCAAACCTAAATCGATACCAATGCCCGTTGATGAAAATTCTCCAATTGAATGAAATAAGTTTTTTAACCCTATTCCAACTTGGTATTTTTTATAATCCCACGCTGTGCTTAGATGTAATCCAAATTGTTTTTGTGTAAAATATTTGATTTTCCTTGTGTCTAATCTCTCTCCCTCATCTAATAGACCGTTGTTTTCACCCGGATCACCAGTCCCAGGAATACCATCAATACCAAAGTCTAATAAAATATTTCGAGTATCAGGAATTTGATCCAAACCCTCATAAAGAAGAATCACATTTATTGGTTTTCTGAAAGTTGATAGGGAGAAACCAATTAAGTCGCTATTTATCATGCCAGCTAATCTGCTTTGATGGGTGTAGCTCAGCTTGTGAAAAGCAGAGGTTTTACTTAAAGCGGGATTAAAAAGTGGAGATATTGAAGTTCCAATATCTGCAACGCCGGCAGATCCCAATGCATGTATTCTAGCGTCGCCTGCATTCTGAAAAACTTGCCAACCGTATTTAACCCAGTAAGATTGTGTAAAAATATTGCTAAAAAATAATGAAAATAAAACAACCTTAATCAATCTACTGATCATGCAAACAATCACCCTTTACTCTCAAATTTCCCTCTCTTTGAGTGAAATTGTTTTTATCACAAAACTCAAGCAATGGGATGGCATTTTTTCTTGTAGTGCTTGTAATGGACTTAAAGTCAGAAACGCTTAGGGTATCCTGGTTCGCAAAGTATTTTAAAAGTTGCTGCAGCAGACTGTTTTTTGAACTTTCATGGATCCAGTATTCATTATCAACCTGAAAAATTTTACCCTGATTTTTTAGAACGTGTAAAATTTCTAAAGTTTTTTTTGAATCTTCAAAGTTAAGATCTTTTGCAGAAACAAGACTGTATTCTGAAAACTTGATTTTATTATCTATATCTTCAGCTATTTTCTTATCTAAATCTTTAAAAACTATATCTTTTCCAGGCAACGACAAACCACCATCGACCTTTACAACTTCAGATCGTAACTCACTAATAATGAGGTCGAGCCATGTTCTTTCTAAATCAAGTTTTCTCGCTAATTCTTCAAGGGCTATAGAGTGCTTATAGGGGTTTTGTTTATGAAAATTTTCTAAAAAGACCAACAATTGATGCTTTACCTTGTTGAGATTTGACTTACTGAATATTAATCCATTTTGGTGAATTACGTCAGCGCTTTTAGCTATGGTCAATATATTTTCTGAACTTAAATTAAATCTCCTTGAAAGCTCATTAACGGAAAAAGGATATCTCGAACGCAAATGTATTGATTGAATGATTCTTTGTGTTAAGTCAAAATCAATACTTTTTAAAATATTTTTTAATTCTTTTTTTGAATGCTTAAAATCATGATCTAGAACTTTGCAGCCAGCTATGGTCTCCATAGGAGAAAGACTTCGCAAAATAAAGAATTGGTCATTGAGAAAAACAATTGGTTCTTTAGTTATTAACACAACGTTTGCTGAATCACCAGCTCTTAATGTTCTGCCATAAGTAACTACCTTTGCAATAGTTTGTTTTGTGCCTATGTGTACATGAACTGATTGTTTATTTTTTAATTTCCACTGCGTTCTAGTAGACATTTTGACATTGATAATTATAGTTGATGACGTATTGATCTTATTTTTTTGTGAAACAACCATTCCTCTCTGCAAAGACATTCTATCTATATTTGAAAAATTTAGCGCTGCTCTATCACCTTGCCTAACGGACTCTACTGTTTTCCCATGTGATTGCAATGAGCGAACCACTAAATTATGATTTCCAGGAAGCGCTACTAAAGAATCGCCTACTTTTGAATTACCCGATATGACTGTTCCCGTTACAATGGTACCATATCCAACTTTTGAAAAAACTCTATCAATTGGTAAATAAAAAACGTCTCTTTTTTCTTTTTGGCTAATCTTATTTGACATAGTTTTTATTTCTTCAGAAAGAACACTGATACCTTGATTTGTTTGAGCAGAGGTTTTTACGATTTTTGAATCTAAAAAGTCCATTTCATTTATCAGTGAGTTAATATCTTTTTCAACCAATTCTATCCATTCATCATCAACAATGTCTATTTTATTTAGAGCAACAATTACATGTTTTACATTGAGGAAATTTAGTATTTCAATATGTTCGTAGGTCTGAGGCATAATTCCATCATCGGCAGCAATAACTAAAAGTCCAATATGAACAGTAGAAACTCCAGCAACCATATTTTTGATAAATCTTTCATGGCCTGGAACATCGATTATTGTGATTTTTTCATCAAGGTATGCAAACCCCAAATCAATGGTCATTCCTCGGTTTTTTTCTTCAATCAGGTTATCGGTATTTTTTCCAGTTAAAGCTTTAACAATTGACGTCTTACCATGGTCAATATGTCCAGCTGTGCCAATAACAACCTGCATAATAACTAACTCAAAACTTCAATTATAGTTTTTAAGAGAATTTTTTCTTGCGATGGGATTATCGATTTAAAATCAATGTAAAATTTATTTCTTTTAATATATCCTATTACTGGTTTTTGGGCTGCTCTAAACATACTTGAAAGCTTTGATGGCTTCAAACTTTTAGAATCAAAACAAATAGCGATAGAATCTAGGGGCTTATTTGGCAATGTACCGCTTCCCGATTCAACTTGTGTTTCAACAATGGTTAAACTATGTCTCTTCAAAACTTCCTTTGGGAGTTTAGACATGATTTTTTGGGCCCTTTTACGTAGAGACTTTCTTGAGGACATGAGCAGAGAAATTGCCAAATTAGAATCCAAGCTTCCATTTTGCATTGATCTTAAAATCTCTTCAAGGATGGATATCGACCACTTGTCGCATCTAACTGTTCTTGCAATGGGATTTTTACTTATTCGTTTGATAAGGGATTTTTTTCCAACAATCAACCCGCTCTGTGGACCACCAAGTAGCTTATCACCAGAAAAAGTGGTAATACTCGTACCCATTTTTACAACATCCTTAACTAAAATGTTTGTTGGGATACCCTTGCTGGAAAGATCTAATGTTTCGCCGCAACCAAGATCAGCCATTACAGGAATTCGATTTTTCCTACCTAAGGTCACTAGTTCAGAAATACCAACATTTTTTGTAAATCCAGAAATAGTATAATTTGAGGTATGTACCCATAGAATCAATCCCGTATTGGAATTAATAGCCTTCTCGTAATCTTTCAGGTGGGTTCTATTTGTTGTTCCAACCTCAACCATTTTGCATCTACTTTTTGCGATCATGTCTGGGATTCTGAATGATCCACCGATCTCGACTAATTGCCCTCTTGAAATTATGACTTCTTTATCTTCAGCAAGTTCGTTCAGAGAAAGAAGGACTGCGGCCGCATTATTATTAACAACAATTGCATCCTGCGACCCGACGATTGAACCAATTAACTTTGATACGTGATCTTGGCGATGTCCGCGCTTTCCCGTTTTTAAATCATACTCTAGATTAACATAGCCAGACATTTTATCAGATATATTAGCTATTAATTCCTTGCTCAGCGGTGCCCTGCCGAGACCGGTATGAAGGACAATTCCAGTAGCATTTATAACCGATTGGACACTCGGCAAAGACAATGCCGAAAGTTTGTGTATTATTTCATCAACTATTTCTTTGCGGCTTAGAATTAATTTTCCTTTTTTGGCAAGCTTTCTGTAATAATCAATTTCTTCTTTTATTTTAAACTTTAAAAAGTTTTCGTTGTGAAAATTTTCAAATTTTATTTCATTTAATAATTCTGATACGGATGGAATATTTAACAATTCTTTTTTGTTCATACTATCTAATCTAGATTAATTACTAGCCTTATACATTAACCATGAAAATACTAATGCCGGAAAAAGCAAAACACCCATAAATGGAAAAACTGCATGAACTCCAATCGACTCTGCAACGATACCGCTTAGTCCCGCTGCAAAGGCTCCAATACCAAAACTTATAAAAAATCCCATTCCGTATATAAGGCCCCTGTTTCGATTATCAGAAAAATCAGCTACCAATGTATTTCCAATAGGTTGATTACTAAAATAAACGATTCCAAGTAGAATGGATGACAAAATAAGAACCATATTTGTAGCAAGCCCCAAAACGATCAAAATGGGTATATTTACTAAAATTATTACACCAAAAGATATTCTCTTATCAAACTTTTCACCAATTTTACCACCAAAAAACGATCCAACAATACCTGAAAGAAATACAATTGTAGGAAATAGACCTGCTTTAAACTCTTCTGATAAATTTGGAAGAAAGCCCGTAGTGCTCATCGATAAATGAATTGGCATAAAAGTTGTAAATCCATAATAAGCCATACCTAAAAACGAATTAGTAATAAAATACAATAAAAGAGCTTTTTTGTTGCTCTTCCTATTTGGTATGATTTTTAAATGAGCGCTAAGAGCGGTTTTTGAAATTGTTAAAATTGTGATAGAAGCTAGAAGGATATTTAACATTGCAAATGAAAGATATGCCGCTCTCCATGAAAATAAACTTGCAATAGATACTGCCAGCAAAGGACCAATAGCAGAACCAAGAGAGCCGAACATGGCATGTATACCCATCCCTTTAGATACATTTTTTAAATTTTGCGAAATAATTGTTAGACCCGTCGGATGATAAACACTGCAAAACAAACCTAAAAAACTTAAACCAAATACTAAGCTTATAAAGCTTGATGATGAAAAAATCAAAAAAGATGACAGGCCTGCTCCAATTTGATAAATAATTAGCAAATTTCTTCCGCCAATATGACGATCCAGCCAACCCGCTGGAATAGCGCCAAGACCAAAAAGAAATGCGCTTATAGTTACGACAAAACCAAATATATCTAAGCCAGCTGGGTATTCCTTTTGAATAACAGGTATTAAGCTAGGCAAAGATAACATCATAGCGTGAACAAGCAAATGGCTTGAGCCAGTTATGGCAATGATAATTTTTTCAAACCTACTCATAACAAAAAACCCCCACTATTTAATAATAATGAGGGTTAAAGTTTAATTTATTCTAGAATAGCTATTTTTTTTCAGCAATACGAATGGCTTTTGCACCAGTCAGTTTTCTCATATAATTAAGCTTAGCTCTTCTAACTTTACCGCGTCTTTTTACATCAATATTGCTAATCATAGGGGAATGTAAAGGGAAAATTCTTTCTACACCAATACCCCCAGAAATCTTTCTGACTGTAAAAGTTGCCGATACATCACTTCCCTTCTTGCCTATGACTATTCCTTCAAATTTCTGAATCCTTTCTTTTCCTCCTTCCGCAACACGTACATCTATAGAAACTGTATCTCCCGCAGAAAAATCAGGTATATCGCTTTTCAAATGTTCTTCAACTACTGGTTTTATCTTATTCGACATCATTTACTCCAAATTATTATTATATTTTTTCCAAATATCGGGGCGTTTCAATTTAGTAATTTCAATACGTTGTTTTTCTTTCCAGCTATCAATCAATCCATGATTACCAGATAAAAGGACGTCAGGTACCTGCATTCCTTTAATTTCTCTTGGCTGCGTGTAAAAAGGAGTGTCAAGCAATTCTGAAGAAAAAGTATCTGTTTTTGATGATTCTATATCATTCAATACGCCAGGCTGCAGCCTGACAATACTATCAATAATCATCATTGCTGGAATTTCACCACATGTCATGATAAAATCTCCAACGGTATATTCGTCTGTTACGTATTTATCAATAACACGCTGGTCAATACCCTTATAGTGGCCACATATGATAATTAACTTTTCCAGCTGGGTAAAGTTTTCAGCAATTTCTTGCTTCCATAGCTGACCCTGGGGGGAAGGAAACAGAACTTTTAACCCTTTAGTTCCTCCAAATTTTTCAATAATGTCATCTAATGCCCTAAACAGAGGCTCTGCCATCATCACCATACCAGGACCGCCTCCAAAAGGAGTATCATCAATTTGACGATACTTACCCTTAGAATAATTCCTTAGATTATAAATCTTCAAATCAACTATATCTTTCTCAACAGCTTTTCTTGTTATAGAATTATTGATATAAGCATCAATCATTTCTGGAACAGGAGTTATAATTGCAATTTTTTGCTTCAATTAAAAAAGTCCTTCAATAGGAGAAATAATCACATTTTGAGAATCATAATCGACCGATTCAATGAATTCAGGTACCACAGGTATTAAAACTTCCTTATTGTTTGAATTGGATATAACGTAAACATCATGA
>CEOJ01016757.1_pt1 | contig 11417 bp, 14 predicted proteins | sample 530281 | NCBI WGS metagenome assembly CEOJ01 (sample SAMEA2619879, study PRJEB7988) | marine metagenome | isolation source: saline water (ENVO:00002010), including | reverse complement strand
GAATGCAGCAAACTCATAATTTGCCTAAGGAGAGTTCGATCCTCTCACCGAGCATAGTCTTGGGATGACTCTAAAAGCACCCTGGTCGGGATGGGTTCTTACGACCCCTCGGGTTTCTTGCTTTTCCATAAGAGCAAGTGGTGGAGCTAAGTGCTATCGAATATACCCCGCAGGATAAGGGTTAAGCCTGCTGGTGCGGACATCTGCAAAGGTTTCTTGTTTTTCCTTACGTCTAAAAGAACAAGTGGCGAGCCTGCATACTAACGGAGAGGGGGGTTTACAACGACCCTCTTTTTTAGTATGATATATACTATGGTTTATAATAAGTCTTTGATTTAACATGGGTCAATATGTAAAGAAGGCACTAGTTCTTGGTGCTGGTGGATTCATTGGAAGTCATATGGTCAAACGTCTTCGTTCCGAAGGATATTGGGTACGAGGTGTGGACCTTAAACGTCCTGAGTTCTCTCCTAGTGAGGCAAATGAATTTGTCCAGGGAGACCTACGTGATGTAGATTTTGTCAAACGTGTACTCCAATATAAGGGAGACCGTGGCAATTTCTATAATTCCGTTCCTTATAGGTACATCGGTGCCTTTGATGAAATCTATCAGTTTGCTGCTGACATGGGTGGTGCTGGTTTTGTCTTTACTGGTGAAAATGATGCTGACATTATGCATAACAGTGTTAGTATCAATCTGAATGTTCTTGAAGAGCAACGTAAATTTAATGAACAACTCGGTAAAAATACTACTAAAATTTTCTACTCTGGTTCTGCTTGCATGTATCCTGAGCATAACCAACTTGATCCCAATAATCCTGATTGTCGGGAGTCTTCTGCTTATCCCGCAAATCCAGACTCTGAGTACGGTTGGGAAAAGTTGTTTAGTGAACGTCTATATCTGGCTTACAATCGCAACCACGGGATTCCTGTACGTGTTGCTCGATATCATAACATCTTTGGACCCGAAGGTACGTGGCAAGGAGGAAGAGAAAAAGCTCCTGCTGCGATTTGTCGAAAGGTGGCTTATCTTCCGTCTGAGGGAGGTGCTATCGAAGTATGGGGAGACGGAGAACAAACAAGAAGTTTCCTCTTCATCGATGAGTGTATCGAAGCAACCAGAAGACTGATGGATTCTGAATTCCTTGGACCTGTGAACATTGGTTCTGAGGAGATGGTTACTATCAATCAACTTGTAGATACTGCTGCTAAGGTTGCAGGTAAAGAAGTTCACAAGATGCATATTGATGGACCTCTTGGTGTTCGTGGACGTAACTCTAACAATGATTTGATTCGTGAGAATCTTGGTTGGGATTATGAGCAAACCCTAGAAGAAGGAATTCGTAGAACATACGAATGGATTTGCAGTCAAATTGATATTATCGGAGAATAATTATGCCAAGTTGGAGAAATCCAAACCTTGACATCATCTTTAATGATTACACCTCTTTTGATTCTGAGAGTGTATCGGAAATGGATGTATATCAATTTGGAGTATTTCGTGGAGATTCTATGCGGGAGACTGCAAAGATTCTATTGAAACATAAACTAAGTCCTAGAAAGTATTGGGGTTATGATGTGTTTAGTGGTATGCCTAAAGAGACTGCTGAACCAATCTTTCAACCTTCCTGGGACCCTGACCAGATGCCTGATGAGTTCAATGTAATGTCATATGTTGAAGAGTTTAATACTCCTGAAGAATGTGCAGCAGGAATTGAGCCAACAGTACAATCTGTCTTTGATGCTAAAGGTTCTTCTACTAAAGTAGATATTGTTGCTGGTTTAGTAGAAGATACATTGTCAAAGCAAGACCTTAAACCTGCTTTCTATGTTGACTTTGACCTGGACATTTACTCTCCCACAAAGTATGCCTTCAAGTATATGATGGATAACAACTTGATAAAAGTTGGAACTATTGTAGGGTACGATGACTGGGGTGGAACTCCAGAGTTTGAATCTTTTAAGTATGGAGAGTCCAGAGCACATAAAGAAATTTGTGATGAGTATGGACTTGAAATGGAAATGGTTCTGCAAAATGGTAATCAGTTTCCACATGTTCAAACTGTTTGGGTAGTGACTGGGGGAGTTTGATGGAAAGTGTATTGGTTTATGTCGGTGCAAACGTTGGACATTCACTAGGTCAGATAGAAGGACACTTTGATAAAGTTTATGCCTTTGAACCAGACCCTGAAATGTTTGATAGTCTTTCTAAAAGATATTCAAACAATCCTAAATTCACTCTTGTGAATGCTGCTTGCTCACTAGAAGATGGAGAAGCAAATTTTTATATTACTGGTAATAGAGTTGCTAGTAGTCTTGGTGATGGTAACCAAGAATTTAAAGACTTCCATGGATATAATGCTCAAGTAATCAAAGAGATTACTGTTAAGACTATCAATCTTGCATCCTATCTTAAGAATGAAGGTGTTGATGTTATACACTTGTATTATTCTGATTGCCAAGGTAGTGATTTGAATGTCCTTACAACTCTAAAGGAATGGGTTGACGAAGGTAAGATTGGTGAGTTATTCTTGGAAACCCATGGTAATAAAAAGAATATATACCATGGACTTGAAAACAGACTTTCTGGTTTCAAGGAACTTCTATCTAAAAACTTTGACCTCGTTCATGCAAGTCTAGGTTGTCATCGAGGTAGAATTGTTACAGAGGAAAATATTCCACCCGACGACCCAGAGTTTGATTGCTATTGGAGATTGAAAGGTGAAGACCCTGGTGTGGGTGCATCATTAACAGCTTGAGGAAATTATGAAAGTTACAGTATTGGGTTCTAGTGGGCAAATTGGTGCCTATCTTACAGAGTACCTGCGTGAGAAAGGACACACTGTCCATGAGTTTGATGTTGTGAATGGTCGTCATCATGACGGTACTGTCATTCCTAATGCAGAACTACATCGAGTCATTTATGATACTGACTTTGTGTTCTTCCTTGCTTTTGATGTTGGTGGTTCTAGGTATCTGAAGAAGTATCAACATACCTTTAAGTTCATCGACAATAATACTCGTCTGATGACACAGGCATTTGGTCTGATTGAAAAGTATAAGAAACGGTTTGTGTTTGCTTCATCTCAGATGAGCAACATGTCATACTCTCCATACGGTGTAATGAAACGTGTGGGTGAACTCTATACCACATCACTGAAAGGACTGACAGTTAAGTTCTGGAATGTGTATGGCATTGAGAAAGACCATGATAAGGCACACGTCATCACCGATTTCATCCGTAAGGGATTTGAAGAGGGTGATTTTGAAATGATGACTGATGGTACTGAAGAACGTCAGTTTCTCTATGCTGAAGACTGCTGTGAAGCACTGGAGACGGTGATGAATTGCTACACTCAGTTCAAACCAGAAGACCCTCTTCACATTACTTCATTTAGAACAACGACCATTAAGGAAGTTGCTTCAATTATTCAAGGACTCTTCTCTCGTATTGGAAAGACTGTTCACATTACACCTGGACTTGCGAAAGATAGTGTTCAGTTAGATAAGAGAAACGAAGCAGACAATTACATCATGGATTGGTGGTTGCCTCAGACCAGTATTCAAGATGGTATTAAGGCAGTGTTTGATGATATGGCAAAGGAATATGACGTTCAAAATTAATCTATATTGTAACGACAGACTAGAACCATCATCCTCAGATAAGAATGAACAAAAGTTCACCGACTGGGCATATGATGGTTCTGGTGAGGTTGACTTCTATGTCAATCAAAGAGCACTAGAACCATTTGGTAAGGTCAATGAAAGACCAACATACATTTGGTTGCTAGAATCAAAACAAATCATTCAACCTTACTATGATTGGATTCTTGCAAACTACGACTTTGTTGCTTCCAGAGTGGACGGTATTATTAGTTGCGATAAAGAACTTTGTGCAAAGTATCCGAAGTTCATGTACTCGGTAACTAATGCTGCTCCTTGGGTAGTTGACCGTCAAATTTTTGAGAAGACCAAACTTGTCTCGATGATTTCTTCTAATAAGAGAATGATTCCAGGACACCTAAAGAGACTTGAGTTTGTCGAAAAATTCAAGGACCAAGTTGACTTGTATGGTCGTGGATTCCAAGAGATTGATTGTAAAGAAGATGGTCTGCGTGACTACATGTTCTCTATTGCTGTAGAGAATGCTGTGTATGATACTTACTTCACAGAGAAACTAACAGACTGTTTTGCTACTGGCACTATTCCAATCTTCTATGGATGTAGAGGTGTTACTGAATACTTCAATGAAGATGGTATTATCTTCCTGGATGATGACTTTGATGTATCTACATTGACTGAAGAACTTTATTATTCTAAAATGGATGCTATAAAGGATAACTATCAACGTTCACTGGAGTTTCCAGTAGCAGAAGATTATATCTACACTAATTACTTTAAATGATTTACAAATATTTTAGAGACAATAAAGTACAAGTAGAAGGTGCTATTCATGTGGGAGCACATCGTGGTGAAGAAATTTATGACTACGAAAAACTTGGTGCAAAGAGAGTGGTTTGGGTAGAACCAAACCCTGATGTATTTGAAGAGTTAGTTGTATTCCTTGAGAACGCAGAAACTACTGTGGAGTCTCAAGGATTTTGTGTTGCTGCTGGTGACGATGATAAAGAAGAGATTGACTTTCATATCTGCTATGGACCAGATGCTGGTTACATGGTAGGTAACAAAGGTTGTTCTTCTCTTTTGAAACCTGGTAGTGACCAAATGAAAGACTGGCACAGAAAAACCATCAAAGTAGAACTTGCCAGACTTGACACTCTACTTAAAGATAATGAACTCTCATTTGAAGACTATCAGATTCTTGATATGGATACTCAGGGAGCAGAACTGATGGTTCTCAAGGGTGCCGATGAGGTTCTAAAGAATGTTAAGTATGTAACTACAGAAGCAACTTGGAACAATCCAGACTATCAAGATGGTGTAATGTTCGATGAACTTACCAAGTATCTTAATGATAAAGGATTCAAGCATGTAGAAACATTCAAACACACCGAAGACTGGGGTGATGCACTGTTCGTGAAGGAGGACTGATGGCAATTTCATATAATCAACTGGGTTCTAATGGTCGTCTGGGTAACCAGATGTTCCAGTATGCAGGTCTTCGTGGGATTGCTGCTAATCATGGATTTGATTGGTTGATTCCACCACAAGATGCAGAGTCTACATGTAACTATGGTCTCTTTGATTGCTTTAGAATGCAGTCAGTTAAAGATGAGAATATTGGATTCGGACCATATCCTACACTCACTACAGGAACTTTTCATTTTGACAAAGAACTGTTTGATAATTGTCAAGACAATATTAATCTGAATGATTATTTTCAAACTGAAAAGTATTTCACTAATGTAGAAAAAGATATTAGACGTGACTTTTCATTTAAGGATGATATCTACACTGACTGTAAAGAAATCATTGATGATGTTGGTGACTGTATTTTCATTCATGTTCGCAGAGGAGACTACGTTGCTACTCCAGACCATCACCCATGCTTAACTGAAGAATATTATCTAGAAGGACTTTCTCATTTTGATGAAGACATCCCTGTTCTTGTTTTTTCAGATGACCTAGAATGGTGTAATCAACAAAAGTTTTTGGAAGGAGATAGGTTCTTGATTTCAGAAAATCATGTAACTTACTCTAATAAAATTAAACTTGGTGATGGTACAGTTCAGCATTCACTTGTTCCTTACTGGGATATGTGCTTGATGACTATGTGTAAAGGTGCTATAATTGCAAATAGTTCTATGTCCTGGTGGGGAGCATGGCTACAGAATGGTGCTGGCAAAGTAGTAGCACCAAAGCAATGGTTAGGAAAAGCATATTCTAACTACAACATGTCTGACGTTACCCCAGAACGTTGGATAAAAATTTAATTAAGGAGACTAATGGCAGCATCATTAACAGTAGATGACTTGAATAAGTATTCGGAAGTTTTATCTGAATATGTTGAAGATATCAATGAGTATTCAACTATGGTTGAAACTGGTACTTCATGGGGTGGTAGTATCAAATCAGTTAATCAATATTTTGAAAAGATTTGGACTGTAGAAATCGCACCTAATCTTTATGAGATGGCAAAGGGTATCACCAATGCATTTCCTCATGTAACTCATGTTCTTGGGGACAGTCTTATTGAAACTCCTAAGTATCTCTTATCACTAACCGAAGAAGATAAAGTTTTCTTCTGGTTGGATGCACATTATTCTGGTAATGATACTTCAAAGAATCACTTGGATTGCCCAGTGATTGAAGAGTGTGTTCTTATTGATAAGAACTACAAAGCAGATACTGCAGTTATTGCTATTGATGATTATCGTTTGTTTGAAACAGTCGAGCATGGTGACTGGTCGTTTGTAAATGATGATGCAGTACGAAATTCATTTGAGAATTTTAATATTGTTTACATGAAAGAAGTCGATGACCGTCTTCTTCTCTATATTGAACGCAAAGGTGAGTGATGCTTAGTTTTAATAAACTTGGAAAGTCTGGTCGTCTGGGTAACCAGATGTTTCAATATGCAGCACTAAGAGGCATTGCTGCTAATCGTGGATTTGATTGGGTCATTCCTCCTCCAGAAGCAGGTGGTATTGGTGACTTTGGTGAAGAGAATAATTACTGCATGTTTGATACATTCAAAATGTCACATGCAACTAGAGAGCACCAAGCAATTGCTAATACTCAGAATTGGGCAGTATGGAAAGAGTTTCACTTTAATGAGCAGCTCTTCAATGAGTGTCCAGATGATGTGAACCTTGATGGATATTTTCAATCCGAAAAGTATTTCAAGAACATTGAAAAAGAAATCAGAGAAGATTTTACTTTTCAAGATGAAATCTTGAATCCATGCAAAGAGATGATTGATAGTCTTGGTGATGGTCGTAAGATTTTCTTACACATTCGTAGAGGTGACCCTAAACTTCAGTGGGCATATGTCAATCTTCAAAATGCACACCCACTACAAACTTGGGACTACTATGAAAAAGCACTTGCTGAATTTCCTGATGATATTCCTGTCATTGTATTCTCTGATGTTATTGAGTGGTGTCGTGAGCAAGAATTTTTCAAACCAGACCGATTCATCTTATCGGAAACAACTGATGAATTCTCAGATGGACAAAGAGTTCCATGGACTGACCTTTGTTTGATGAGTCTTTGTACTGATGCTATCATTGCTAACTCCTCATTCTCTTGGTGGGGTGCATGGTTGATGGAGAATAAAGATAAAAAAGTTATCGCACCTAAGAAGTGGTTTGGTCAACAGTTTGCTCACTATGACATGAGTAATCTAATTCCTGAAGGTTGGATTGAAATTATGGATGAGGGTTGATATGGATTTATCTTTTATTATTCCTATTAAGATTGAGTCCTTAGACCGTCTCAGAAACTGCATCACGATTCTTAGTTACCTTCGTAATGTAGTTCCTGATGCGGACATCTATATCAAGGAAGTAGATGAAAAGTCTAAGTTTACTCAGTATGTTCTTCCTGAAGTTCAGAAGAATGCTGATACTTCTAAAATCCATCATACGTTTCAGGAGAACCCAGACGATGCTCTATTCCATAGGACCAGATATATCAACGATTTGTTTCTGCAAACGAAGAGTAAAGTAGTTTGGCATTATGATATTGATGTTCTGTTCCCAAGAGACACCTATCTAGCAACATATAATATGATTGCTAATCATGGATTTGATTTTGTATATCCTTTTGGTTGTGGTCCTTATCAGAATGCAATCAATTATGATGATGCAATGTATGAGAAGTTCATTAACTCTGGATATAATCTAGAAGTATTAAAAACTAATTACTTCAGACTTCCAGCAACTGTAGGATTCTCTCAAGTCTTTAATGCTGAGTCATATGCAAAGTTTGGATTTATGAATGAGAACTTTGTTTCTTGGGGATGTGAAGACTGTGAACTATATTACAGAATGAATATTCTTGGATATAAAGTTGGTCGTGTCATGCATGACGTGTATCATCTGGAGCACTCTAGGACATTCAATTCTCATTACCACAATCCTAAGTTTAATGAAAACAATCAATTGTGGCAGTGGTTTAGACATCAAGATGTTGATGTTGTTAGAAAGTATTATGAAGACCAGAAGTATGTAAAAGAACGGAGGGAACAGTGGACCTGAGTTTTTTAATTCCAACTAAGATTGAATCTGAAGATAGACTTAGAAATGTATGTACTGTTCTTGCATTTCTACTAAAAAACTTTGATGCTCAGATTCTCATTAAGGAAGTAGATGATGAACAGAATGTAAAGCAGTTTGTTTTTCCTTTAATCTATAAAAGGTTTGGGGGTATTCCTGATAATCTTCATTACTTTTATGAAAAACCAACGAAAGAATATTTTCATAAGACAAAGATTCTCAATGATTTGATTGAGGCATCAGAAACATCAGTTGTTGCTAACTATGATACTGATGTAATTCTTCCAACTCGTTGTATTCAGGCAGCATATGAACTCATTGCAAATGGAACTTCGGATGCTGTATATCCATATGCTGTAGGACCATATCAAAAAGCAGTTAAGTATTCACCTAAAATGTTTGATGAGTTCTTTAACTCTCCTATGGGTGATGATGATATTGCTACCTACTTGGAAAGAGATATTTCTATCAGTAGTTCTACAATTGGTTGGTGTCAGTTCATTAGAAAGAGAAATTACATTGATTCTTTCATGATGAACGAGTCTTTTGCAGCATGGGGTCCAGAAGATTGTGAGTTACATTATCGTTTGCTTGCAATGGGAAATAAAGTTGACAGAATACAACAATATGTTTATCATTTAGAACACTCCCGTACCCAAGATTCTTGGTTCAATAATCCGAAGTGGCAAGAAAATATGAAACTGTGGGAGTGGATTCGGACTCAAGATAGAGAACAACTATCTTCATATTATAGAAACCAGGAATACGTTAAGGAGAGAATTGTAAATGCTGGCATTTAATGGTTTGGGTAACAATGGTCGTCTGGGTAACCAGATGTTCCAGTATGCAGCACTGAGAGGCATTGCTGCATTTAAAGGATATGAATGGTGTATCCCTCATTGGAATACACCTAGGGTTGATAACTATAGTCTTGGTAATTGTTTCAAGATGGATAGTGTTCAACCTTCTAATATGAAAATCCTAGATAATGGATATGCTCCAACTGTGATTGAAAGATACTTTCATTATGATGAAGAGATGAAAACTCTCTGTCCTAATGATGTTTCTATTCACGGATTCTTTCAAACCGATAAGTATTTCAAAGATATTGAAGCACAGATTCGGAAAGACTTCACCTTCCATGATGAAATTTTGAATCCATGTAAGGAGATGATTGATTCTCTCGATGAGCAACCTCTATTCCTCCATGTTCGTAGAGGTGACCCAAATCTCGTTGATGCTCGGGGATTTAAGTGGTCATATACTGAATGCTCTGACCAGCACCCTCCTCAACCTCTTGCTTATTATGAAGAGGCACTTAAAGAGTTTCCTGATGACCAACCAGTTGTAGTCTGTTCTGACTCTCCTGAGTGGGTTAATGAGCAAGAATTCTTCAGTGATGATAGGTTCTTGGTTTCTGAACCAGAAGATAAGTATCCTGATGGTTCCTATACACCTTATGTAGACCTTTGTCTGATGAGTTTGTGTAAGGGTGCAATCATTGCTAACTCATCATTGTCATGGTGGGGTGCTTGGTTGCAGAATGGAGCAGGGACTGTTGTTGCACCTAAGACGTGGTTTGGTCCTGCTTATGCTGATAAAGATACTAAAGACTTGTACTGTGAAGGATGGAAGGTAATTTGATGGTCTCTCAATTTTCAACCCTTGATAAGAACAAGGCAGCATTTAAACTAAAAGGATTTGGTCCTGTATACTACATCAATCTTGATGGGCAACCAGAAAGAAAAGAGTATATGGAAGAGCAGTTCAAGTATTGGGAGATTGAGAACTATACTCGTATCTCTGGATATGATGGACGTGACGATGACCTTAGTGATATAATTAAAGGACGTTATCCTGAGATGATGACACCAGGTGAGATTGGATGTACTACTTCTCACCTGAAAGCAATTAAGGACTTCTATGAAAATAGTGATGCACCTTATGCTATCATTGTCGAGGATGACCTTGATTTGCAACTAGTTCATAACTGGTGCTTTACATGGAAAGAGTTTTACTCTAAGATTCCATACGATTGGGACGTTGTTCAACTCGCAATCATCTGTACGGGAAACCTCCATATTTCCTTACACAAGAGATTCGTAAATGATTTCTCTACTGCTGCCTATGTGATTTCACGTCACCACGCAGCAAAACTTGTCAAACTTCACTGCAGAGGTGACAAATATAAACTGGACAATGGTGTTAAACCCCGTGCAGTTGCAGATGATTTAATCTACAACTCAGGTAACACCTTCTCTGTACCAGTGCTTCTGTATAAGATTGCTCTTGGGTCTTCTATCCACCCAGACCATATTGACATTTTCCATCGTTCGAGTCATGATGGTCTTCTGAATTGGTGGCAACAGAACGGTGCTAACGTTCAACTTGATGCTTTGATGACTTATGACCCGTACTACGGTCGGGTATCCGAACCAGAAAAGCAACAGTCTTGACACTAACCAATTCTTAGGATAGTATAAATACTTAACCTTTTGCAAAACTTCACACTTAGTTACAAAAGGCACAAAACGAAGACATGTCGAGTCTTCTATCATCTGTGGGTTTGAACTCCACAAGTAAAAATTAAGAGGTATTAATTCAATGATTAAGTCTATTTTCGCAGCAACTGCTGCTCTGTCCGTATCTGCTGGTGCTGCTGTTGCGGGGCCATATGTTAATGTGGAAACCAATGCAGGTTGGACTGGCGATGATTACACTGGTGCAACTACAGACATCCACGTAGGCTACGAGGGTGCTCTCGGTGATTCTGGTGCTTCATACTACATTCAGGGTGGCCCTGCGATCGTGGCTGTTGACGGTGCTGACACCGAGACTGAGTTCTCTGGTAAAGCAGGTGTTGGCGTCCCCGTCACCGATGCACTCGGAGTATATGGTGAGGTTTCGTTCCTGACTGCAGAAGACTCTGACGACCTCGGTGTTGGTGGTAAACTGGGTCTGAAGTATTCCTTCTGATTTTACCATCTCTTAAAGATGTAAGGATATCCTAAAATGAAATTACCGTCTCTCACTGAGAGGCGGTTTTTTTTATGTCTATATGTAAGTTAAATTTAATTTAAGTAGCACTATATACCAAGGTTTGTCTGATTTAACTTACTCTTAGTGGACTTTGACCTTCGTATCAATTATTATTGATGAGTCTGAACAGACAAACAAGTAGTTTACAAATAAACAAATGAAAGCATTCGCAGTTGCCCTGCTCGGTTTGGCGGTTAC
>CEOJ01114840.1_pt1 | contig 11462 bp, 10 predicted proteins | sample 530281 | NCBI WGS metagenome assembly CEOJ01 (sample SAMEA2619879, study PRJEB7988) | marine metagenome | isolation source: saline water (ENVO:00002010), including | reverse complement strand
TTATCAATCCAGCTTCGTCAAGAGCAAAAATTAAAACACTATATCCAGGCCTGTTATCAGGAGTTTTAGTTTTACTGAGTTTTTCATCAATTGCAGCTTCACATTTACAACCTATGACAGATGTAGCAAATCCTGTCATGCTATTAGCAGCTGCTATTGCAAGATCGTCTGTTTTTGCAGTAATAATTACTTTTGCACAAACCATTTCAAAAGCCTCAGCAAATGTATCTACAATTTCAGTGCCTTTAATTTTCATAAATATTATTTTTCTTCTTAGATTCTATGATTTTATTTGCATGCAAAAAAGAGTCATCAACAGGATAATTTTTATATGAGACAGAATAAAAGTCATCAAAAAACGGTTTAATGACATTTTCTATACTTTTATCATATTCAGGTGCAACGCGGAGTATCTTTTTATCTGTATAATCTGAAACAAATTCATGGTCAGCAATTAATAATTGACCAGCTTTCATTACATAACGAGGTGCGCTAAACATTTGCTCTTTATCATCGAGCATGTCATAAATAGTTACATCTCCATCTGCACCTACGCCAAGATGCCCTTTCTCTTTTAACCCTAGGCATTTTGCAGGACCCGCTCGACTTATGATACAAATTTCTTCAAGCGTGTACTCTCTGTCAAGGTCTTTAAGGAGTGAGGCGTTCATAGCTTTTTCATTTAAAACACCCATGCATTCTTTTCTAAAGGTTCTATCCATCAAAAGTTTAATTATTAAAGGATAGTTTGCAAAAGATCCGCCGTTTGGATGATCAGTTGATAAAACTATTCTCCAGGGATCTTTAGATAATAAAAATATTTCTAATCCTATCGCCCATTGCAATGCATGCGTGTACACATGCCCCATATATTCAAACGGGAGAATTCCACAGCCACTTTCACACTCTGTGTCAGCGTTAACCCATTTTTCTTGTTTATAATTCCTGAGTAGGTATGTTAAGGGTGCATCAGCTGTCATGAAGCATGCATTTCCCATTACAACCTGACCAACATCACAGGTAATATTTTTATGTTCATTTATATATTCAGTAATTTCTTTTGCAGCACTTTTTGGTGGACTTCCAACCTTTCCTGAATAACTGTTAAATTGTATATGTGCTACATGAAGTCTTTTATCTCCCGCAGTTTTCATTGTTTCAAGTGTGGTATTAAAGTTTCCAGAGTGACCTAAGTTATTACAATGTATGTGAGGTGGGTGAGGCAAGCCTAACTCATGAACGGCGTCAACAAAAGCTTTTATCACTTTTCTAGGTGCAACGTCGGTAGCCTTACTGTCTTCATCTATATCCTTAACGTTGGTATTTCTATGTCCTTTCCAAGGTTCGTCTCCTCCTGGGTTAACAATCTTAACGGTATAAGCTTTTGTAGCATTTAACCACCACCCAACTGCATTTTTGAATTCTTCCATTCGTCCTTCAGCAATTAAACTTTGAAGAAATAAATTATTGCCTAATAAAACGTAATATCCATTATCCACAACTGGCGTGTCATACAACTCTTCAAGAGCATGTCTAGCCGCAAGTGGAGGAACAGCAGCCTCCATACAAGTTGTGTAACCCATTGTGGCGTACCTATAACCGGTTGCAAAGGTTGATGGAACAACTCCTCCTACACCAGAACGCGTATGTTCATTTTTATATTGTGGATCAAGTCTGTGGTCTTCGGGTAGAAGTTTTCTTGCAATATTTACCTTTGGTCCAGCTATATGACAATGGATATCTATACCTCCAGGCATAACTATCATACCTTTTGCGTCTATTATTTTTGCTTTGGAGGAAACCGATTCAACAACTTTGCCATCTCTAATACAAATATCTTTTACTTTACCAGACACTTTGTTGGTTGGATCATACACAATCCCATTAACAATTTTTACTTCATCGCTCATTTTTTTTATGTCTTTATTATAATTACGATTTTTTACTAAACATCTTTTTACGTGTTTTAAAAGTAAGCTCTCGGACTCTTTTTCTTAATTTTGTTAAAACTTCTAAATCACTTGGAAAAGGTGATTCAAACGCAGGACGTAAACTTATTGGAACATCGTCCATTCTATATACAGTACCACCTGTATTAATCCCATAGGTACTTGTAGCTATTGCAACATGTGCTATAACGCTAGTGTGTGTTTCCTTAGTATCCAGAGAAATAACTTTACATTTCTTACTTTTCAAATGTTTTATAGCAGGTTTTGGAAAATTTGATGCTGGATCACTTGCAATAATCATGGCTGCATCAGCTTCACCTCTACTTAAAGTATCAACTGTTGTGAATTCTCCTGGATTGAATCTAGGGTAACCTTGACTAAAGTTTACGCCGAAAGGATATCCAGTTTGCCAAGAAACAACATTGTCGGCACCGGTAACATTGCCATGACCTCTAACAGGTTTTGCAACAAAATGTGTGAATTCATTCAAGTCAGTAGCTAAAGCAAGTAAAGCACCAGAGTTAAAATGTTTTCCACGAGTCATTGTTAAGCCCATACCAAAAAATAAGACTCCATATTGACAACTTTTCATTAACTTAACTAACTCTTCAATTTGTGATTTTGACACACCAATTTCTTCTTCTGTATTTTCAGGAATTTTTCTTCCTTTAACTGCCAGTCTTAAAGTCCAGAGTAATTCGAAATCTTTGCCAGGTTTAGGTTGAATAAACATGTCAGCAACACCTGCACTTTTTGTTTTTCTTACATCTACAAGAACTACAGTTCTATCTTTTTTTCCATTAGGGGTAAACATTCCCTCTGGTGTGACTGCATATCTTCCAAAATGTCTTGGGTGTGATTCAGCAGGATTACCTCCCCAATATATCACAAGGTCAGCTCTATTTTTTACTTCACCAAGGGTCATGCTTGGTTCTCCAACACCTTGGAAAGCCATGCCCGATGGTCCGTGGCATACTGAAGTTGTGGTATCAACAGTTCCAGAAATATCATCAACAATTGGGACTATTTGTCTTTGAGCTTCGCAAACTGTATCACTTAAACCATAAACGATAGGAAACTTAGCGTTAACTAAAGTCTGCGCAGCTTCCTCAATAGCTTCATCAAGTGTAACTTCTTTTCCGTCAATCCTTGCAATAGGTCTGTCTTCAATTACATGATTTAAAAACCAAGCTTTACCTAAAATACAAGCATCTTTAGCTTTTGTGATTACCTTTTTTTCTGTATCAACGGTAAGAGTAATATCATCACACACGCACCCACAAAAAGTACAAGTAGCATTTTCAACAATTTTTTCATTTACATTTACTTTAATATCTTCTAACTTTGCGCTCATCTCACTCTCCTTGAATCAAATTCAAACCTTTTCAATTATAACTTCCATATGTTTTGATAAAGGCATCCCTGTACTACCTGTATCACCTTCCATAAGTTGACTTGATGGAGGGCCGTAAGGAATAAATAAACAACCTGAAGGTAATTTTTCACTTAAAACTTTTTTTACTGAGACAATGGTTTCACCGATTTCGTTGCTGAGTTTAACTTTATCTCCGGCTTCAAGACCAAGTCTTATCATGTCGTCTTCGTTGACTTCTAATGTTGAGGTTACTGTTTGATACTCTTCCTTAAGTTTTCCCTTGTTAAGTGACGTTCCTTGCTTACTGGAACGTCCAGGGATAAGAATCATTTTTTCCTTCATTTAAACATTTCTGTTTTTCCTAAGCCTCTATATAAGAATATATAATGTAGCATAAAATAACGTAAAATGAACTAGAAAACAATACAAATCGGCTTTAGTACAGCATTTGTTGGAGCCGCCTGTCAGATTCGAACTGACGACCTGAGGTTTACAAAACCCCTGCTCTGGCCAACTGAGCTAAGGCGGCAAATTTAATTAAATTATATCTAACATTCCTTTAAAGATTAAGGAGTCTACATGTATTAAGTTATAGTTACAATTGTCAATTAAAGCTAATGCATTGCCACCTGTAACATATATATCAACATCTTCGCCTTCAATTGCAATAAAATTATCTATTAAAAAATCTATATTATTATAAGCACATAAAGTTGCACCAGATTCAATTGATGCATGAGTTGAATTATTAAGAAAATTAAATATAGTATCTTCCTTTTTTTCAACTGTAAGTCCAAGCCGATTTGAAAAAGCATCAATTACCATGCCTTTACTAGGTAAAATAATACCTCCTTTATGCAAAAATTCATCATCTATATAATCAATTGTTGTGGCCGTACCAGCATCAATAACAATACAATTTTTTTTTGACATTTTTCTTGCACCTAGCATTGCTAATATTCGATCAATTCCTAAGCTATTACTATCCGCATATACTGTTTTAAAATTTTTAAAAGATAGGATACTTAAAAAAGAGACATCAAGCTTAAGAGTTGTTAAAAAATTTTCGTAATTTTTTTTATTTACAACAGACACTAAAACCTTCTCAGATTTATTATCATGAATATACTTTATACACAGATTCTTATAGTCATCCAAATAAGTACAGAAAGATAAATTCTCAATAGAGCCATTTGAAATAGTGCCCATTTTTAATCTAGTATTTCCAAAATCAAAAGCCGTAATGTTCATTTTTTAATAATTTTTGCTTCGTTATATTTAAAAGTTTTAGATGAGTTATTATACTCTCCAATTAGAGAGCCGTCTAAGTCAATGCCTTTATTTACTATTTCTATATCTTCTCCATTGTAATGAATTTGGATATTTTTATTAAAGGTCGGGTCATAATTTTTCCATTCTTTGACTATATTTTTATAGTTATGATTTTCAAAAGATTGTAATGAATGAATTATGGATTCTAGTGTTCTAGCACATAGCTTGTTGTTATCAAGAGTCACATTATTATTTACTTCATATAATGAAGTTGACTTTCTATCTATAGTTTTTTTGTTTTTATCACTTAGTGTTAGATTGATTCCTATTCCTACAACTACATACATTTCTTTATCAGCTGTAAATTTTGACTCAATTAATATACCCCCAAGTTTTTTTTGGCTACATACAATATCATTTGGCCATTGAATGGATAAGCCTTCAAAGCCGTAATCTATTAAAGTTGTTATAAGATTAATACCAAGTATTTGGTTAAGTACCGGCAAACTATTAATATTTTCTTCAAAGGTCCATGATGTTGAAAGGTATATACCATTTTCTACTGCTATCCATTTTTTTCCACTCACACCTCTTCCATGATTTTGTCTCTCAGCAAAGCAAGTATGTCCATTAGGATATAAAGTTCTTTCGTTTATCATGATATCGTTTGTGGATCCTACTTCTGAGAAAACTTGTATACATGGTATACTTTGCTTTATATCGGGCTTTAAAAAGTCCTCTATTATTTTAGGGTTTAAAAAATTATCATTAGTCATGGCGGAAAAAGAGCTACAAACAAATTTTATAAAAAATATCATTATAGATGATATTAAATCGAATAAAACCAAGAAGTTGATTACAAGATTCCCTCCAGAACCGAATGGATATCTGCACATTGGTCACGCTAAATCGATTTGCTTAAATTTTGAACTTGCAAAAGAGTTTGGTGGGCAATGTAATTTACGGTTTGATGATACAAATCCAGAAAAAGAAAGTGACGAATATATAAAATCAATTCAAGAAGACGTTAAGTGGTTGGGATTTTCATGGGATAAGCTTTGTTTTGCTTCCGATTATTTTGATCAGCTTTATGATTATGCATTAAAACTTATTGAGAAAGATTTAGCATACGTTGATTCTCAAACCGGAGATCAAATCAAACAAAGTAGGGGCACTCTTCAGGAACCAGGCATAAATAGTCCTTACAGGGATCGTTCTATTCAAGAAAATCTTACGTTATTTAAAAATATGAAAGATGGTAAGTTTCCTGACGGTACTCATGTGCTTCGATTAAAGATTGATATGAAAAATTCAAACATTAATATGCGAGACCCAGTAATTTATAGAATTAAGCATTTTAGACACCACCGCACTCAAGATAAATGGTGTATTTACCCAATGTATGATTTTACTCATTGTCTTTCAGATGCTATTGAAGGTATTACTCATTCATTGTGTACTCTTGAATTTGAAGATCACAGAATATTGTACGATTGGATCATTGATAAATGCGATATTAAAAATAAACCTCGTCAAATTGAATTTGCAAGATTAGAGTTAGAAAACTGTGTTATGAGTAAAAGAAAACTTAATGAATTAGTTAATAATAAAGATGTTGAAGGTTGGGATGATCCAAGAATGCCAACTATTTCAGGATTAAGAAATAAAGGTTTTACAGCAAAATCTATAAGGGACTTTTGCGGAAGAATTGGTATCACCAAAAAAAACAGTGAAATTCAATTTTCGGTATTAGAGAATTCAATTAGAGAGGAATTAAATGAGAGCTCACCTAGGGCTTTTGGAATACTCAAACCCTTAAAAGTAAAAATTATAAATTTTGATGAAGGCGAAAGACAAATTGAGGCATCGAATGGTAGAAAATTGATACTTTCAAATGAAATATTTATTGATGAGGATGATTTTATGGAATCTCCTCCTGAAAAATATTTTCGCTTATATCCTGGAAACACTGTAAGGCTCAAGTATGCTTGTAACATTACATGTAAAAACGTTGTAAAAAATAATGATGGAAGTATAGATTTTTTAGAATGCGAATACGATAAGGATAGTTATGAACTTACAAAAGATAAAAAAGTTAAAGGTATAATTCATTGGCTTGATCAAAAAAGTTCCGTACAGTCAGTTATTCAAAACTTTGAAGGTGCTAAAAAAGTTACTTATGACAAAGCAGTAGTTGAAGCTTCAATTTTAAACTTAAAAAAAGAAAACAATTGTCAGTTTGAGAGAGTTGGTTATTACAAAATTAACAATGTAAATAATGGCTCTCATGAGTGTTATCAAATTGTGACCTTGAAAGATACTTCAAAAAGAAAAGTATAGAGCTACTTGGCTTTATTAGATTTTATACCTAAATCCTCAAGTTTTTTTGCTTTATCTTGCAAACTTCCTCGTCCAGTAAATAGTTGCTTAAGAGCTTCACTGTAACTACCTTGCGCATTTTCTAAATGCTTTCCAACTTTATCAAAAGAGTCTCGAGAATTATCTAGTTTTTCCATTAAAAGCCTGCCTTGATTTGCTATTTCTTGCGCATTTTTACTTTGTCTATCAAGCGTCCACATAAGATTTATTAATTTTAAAGTTTGATACATCGTGTGATGAAGAACTATCCCAATATTTTGCTTATTGGCAAAGTCATCCAACAATGGATCAGTTTGTTTAGCAGTATAATAAGCCCCTTCATTTGGTATAAACATTAGCACTCGGTCGTATTGAGATCCAATTGCATTTGCATAGTCCTTCGAAGATAAATCTTTAATGTGATTTTTTATATTAGCTGCTACCTTATCTTGAAGTACTTTGTCAGTGCCGCCACTATTTATGAAGTCATAATAAGCATTTAATGAGACTTTTGAGTCAATTGGCACAACAACATCGTTTGGGAGCTTTACTATAGCGTCCGGTCTTTTTCTATCGTTATTGTCATCTTTGAATTCTTCTTGAAGCTCGTATTCATAGCCCTCGCGCAAACCACATTTTTCCAGTATAACTTTCAGTTGGGTTTCACCCCAATCACCCTGCTGTTTATAGTCACCTCTTAATGCCATTGCAAGGTTATCAGTACTCATGTTTGTTTCCACTTGAGTTTTTAATAAATCGTCTATTTGTTGAGAAAGTTTTGCTCTCGAAGTTTTGCTCTCTCCCTCCACAGATTCAAAAGCATCTTTAAATCTTTTAATTTCATCCTGCAAAGGGCTAAGGATATTTTTCATGTTCTCAGAGTTTTGCTCTTTAAAATCTTTTGTCTTTTTTTCAAAAATATCACCAGTAATTGTATTCACAGCATTTTTTAAATTCTCCGAAAATTCGTTATTATTCTTTATTTGATTTGAGAGCGAATCTATTTCGATATCTTTATTTTTAAGAGACGATGACAATTTAATATTCTCTTTTTCAACTTTTGTATTAAGTTTTATAAGATAGAAAACATAAAATATGAGAAGAGGGATACTAATGAAAAGAATAATTTGAATGTAAATATTCATCAGTACTTATTATATACTCCTTTAAAAATCTTTACATTAGAAAATAGAAATAATTTATCCTCTGTTAGAAATTCTATTATGAAATTATCCTGATTTGATATATTAATTAATTTTGAATCATATTTTAATCCTTCATATTGAATTTCTTTATATCCAACAGCAGGGTCATAGTAATATAAAATAACTTTCCAAATTTGCTCACCTTTCTCCCTTTGCAGTTTTATATCAATATAAACATGATTATTATTTCTATCATCTAGCCAGTTTTTAGAATCATCGCTCCTGAATCTTAAAATTTCGTATTCAATTATTTTATTTACAAATTTGGCTGCAACAAAACCAAGTTGATTGTTATGTTCAACCAAATACCATCTTTTTATTGGCAAACTTAGTTCATCTGTATCTTTAAGTTTAAAAAAACTTACAATTTTTAAATCAGAGTTTTTATTTATAACAGCCATAACATTTTTTTCTGTTGAAACAATTGGCATTGATCTAAGCTTCAAATTTACTAGGTTTTTGCCTTGATATTCTTTTTCACTGTAGGATTCAATTATCTTTGATGGTATATTTTTAAAGCAGTCGCTGTAGTTTTCATTACAATTTACTCGTGCAGATACTGCTTGTGTTAGAAATAATATTAAAAAAGTAAATAACTTAATCATATTCGGTATCCTTCCACATTCTAGTATGATGAAAAACCTCTATAGAATTAGATATTTCTTTCTTATAGTGATTAGCTACTGATTCCATAATTACTTTATCTTTATACCTAAGGAAAGGATTAATTAACTTTTCTTCTTTTAAAATCGAAGGAACAGTTGGTATATTTTGATCACGCAATTCTATAACTTTTTTTTCTTTTTCTATTAAAAGATCATTAAGGGGATCTACGATTTTAGCAAAGCCAATGTTATCAAGTGTGTACTCATGAGCACAATATACTAATGTATCATCAGGCAGATTTTGAATTTTTTCCAATGAATCATGCATTTGTTCAGGCGTGCCCTCAAATAAACGACCGCAACCACATGAAAACAAAGTATCTCCACAAAACAATTTTTTATCAAAATAATATGCGATGTGTGATGAAGTGTGCCCTGGTACTTCTATTACCCTAAATTTTGCACCAATATTTTCTAGATTTAATTCTTCGTTATCATTAACACATATATCAGTTGGTATTCGCTTATCATCAGGACCATAAACAATACACTTTGGGAATACTTTTTTTAAATCGCTGATACCACCTATATGATCATTGTGATGATGTGTAACTAAAATACTCTCTAAAATTAAGTGTTCGTTTTGTAAAGTATTTAAAACGGGTTTTGAGTCGCCGGGATCAACTATGGTAGCAAAATGATTATTCTTGCTGCTAAGTAGCCAAAAATAATTATCGGTAAAAGCTGGTATTCTCGTTATATTCATAATCTATATATTGTTCATTTAACTAAAACATCATATTCAGTATTATATATTATATGAAGTTATTTATAATACTTGGAAACCAACTTTTTCCCAAAAAATACTTTTTAAAATATAAAAAAGACCACCACTTTTTTATGGCTGAAGATTATAAATTATGTACTTTTCAGAAACATCATAAACAAAAAATATTATTTTTTTTATCTTCAATGAGAAGCTTTGCAGACGAGCTTAAAGATAACGGCTATAACCTCTCCTATTATTCTATAAACGAAAAGTATTTCAAAGATTCATATGATAAAAAGATTCAAAACATATTAAAACAAAAAAAAATTACCGAAGTTACAAGTTATGAAATAGAGGATAAATTTTTTGAAAATTATTTAAATAATTTTTTTAAAAAACATAATATCAAATGGAATATTGTTCAAAGCCCAATGTTTTTAAATAGTAGAGAAAGTTTTAAGGAATACTTAAAAAAAACAAAAAAACCTTTCATGGCAAATTTTTATAAATCGGTAAGAATAAATTCAAATATTTTGATTACTAAAGATAAAAAGCCTATTGGGGACAAGTGGAGTTTTGATGCAGAAAATAGAAAAAAAATTCCAAAGGACATCCCTATTCCTAAATTTCCAACCATAAAACTTTCCAATCATAGTAAAGAACTTTTGCCTTTTATTAAAGAAAATTTTTCATCACACCCAGGAAATATTGATAATTTTTGGTTTGCGACATCTCATAAAGATGCAAATAAAATTCTAGATTTTTTTATAAAAAATAAGCTACTTTTATTTGGTGATTATGAGGATGCAGTAAGCCAAGATAATAATATTTTGTTTCACAGCGCGATCAGTCCATATTTAAATAATGGCCTTCTTACACCAGATGATGTTGTAAATAAAATATTAAAAGCTTCAAAAATAAATAAAATACCAATGAATTCACTAGAAGGCTTTATTAGGCAAGTAATAGGTTGGAGAGAATTTATGAGAGGTATATATCAAAATTATAATACGGAGCTGGAAAATTCTAATTTTTTTAAACATAAAAGATTATTAAAAAGTAGTTGGTATAACGGAACTACAAACATACCACCATTGGATTATGCAATTAAGAACGCTGAAATGAATGGATGGTCACATCATATAGAAAGATTAATGATATTAAGCAATCTTATGAATCTATGTGAGATACATCCAAAACAAGTGTACAACTGGTTTATGGAAATGTTTGTTGATTCATCTGATTGGGTAATGTCACCAAATGTTTACGGGATGGGGTTGTTTAGTGATGGAGGTATTTTCTCAACTAAGCCATATATTTGCGGCTCGAGTTATATTCTTAAAATGATGGATTTTAAAAGAGGTGAGTGGTGTGATGTTATGGACGGCCTATATTGGAGATTTATTAATAAAAATAGAAATTTTTTTAAAAAAAATCCAAGACTGTCGATGATGGTTAGTACTTTTGATAAAATGAATAGTGAAAGGAAAAAAATGATCCTGTCAAAAGCAAATGAATTTATAAAGAACAATACAAAATAGAAAATTATTGTATAGGAAGAAAATAAAAGCCTGATAGTGTCCTACTCTCACATGGGGAGGCCCCACACTACCATCGGCGATACACCTTTTCACTTCTGAGTTCGGGATGGGATCAGGTGGTACAAGTGCTCTATGGCTATCAGGCAATTTTTTACAAGATGCAATTCTTTAGATATTTAATTTCAACAATATACTTGGACGTTATATAGTCAAACCTCACGGACAATTAGTACTGGTTAGCTTCACATGTTACCACGCTTCAACATCCAGCCTATCAACCTAGTAGTCTTCTAGGGTCCTTTAGGGATCTCAAGGATCCAGTGAGAACTAATCTCAGGGTAGGCTTCCCGCTTAGATGCTTTCAGCGGTTATCCCTTCCGTACATAGC
>CEOJ01012217.1_pt1 | contig 11466 bp, 9 predicted proteins | sample 530281 | NCBI WGS metagenome assembly CEOJ01 (sample SAMEA2619879, study PRJEB7988) | marine metagenome | isolation source: saline water (ENVO:00002010), including | reverse complement strand
GCTGAAGAAGATGTTTCGCCAATGGTACTTGGGGGGCACGGGGACACCATGGTCCCCTTGCCTCGATACACGACGGTTGGTGGCATCCCCATCACCCAGTTAATGAGCCAAGATCGAATTGATGCCATCAGCGCACGAACCGCCAGCGGTGGAGGGGAAATTGTCAAACTCTTGGAGCGAGGGTCTGCTTTTTACGCCCCGGGTTCGGCAGCCGCAGTCATGGCTGAATCGGTGTTGAATGACCGACGAAGGTTGCTTCCAGCATCATGTCTGCTCACAGGACAATACGGATTGAGTGATGTTTACATCGGTGTTCCTTGCATCATCGGTTCCAACGGTGTTGAGCAAATTTTTGAGTTGGATTTAACCGATGAGGAACTCGGATCCCTTCAGGGGTCTGGTGAGTTTTACAAAGGTCAACTCAAAGATGTCCTTGGCTATTGAGTACGGACGATGCAAAGGCTGCGTTCCTTGCCTTGGGTTGTCGGTTTTTCCACTGGATTTGGCCGCACAACGAGTCGGTGTCCTTGTTTTCCACGACTTCGCATCCGCGTGAGCACCTCTTGGCCCACATAGCATCCCTTTTGGGGATGAACGAGCGGTTCGAGTCCACAAGCCAAGGGATGATGGGAACCCGTAATTTCATGACCGTGATAGGGGATGAGGTTCGTGATACGGTGTTCATTCCATTGTTCCATGGCCCATGTCGCTTGCCAATTGTGTTTGATGGGCACGATGAACATCTTTCCAAAAAATGAGTCGTGCACTGTTGCATCTGGTGGAATTTCCGAATCGCCAACATCGATGAAGACATCATTGAGGTCACTGATGTCCGTGATGGTGATTGATTGGCCGAGAATACGTTCAGCGAGGTGAGCAGCGAGTACGTTTTTGTTCATTGCATGGCCCACAATTGCGACATGCTCGCCAACAGGGACAATGTCACAAACATCGATGATTTTAGCCGCACGTGTTGTGAAGACTGTGGTGCAGGGTCCATCGACATGGTTGGTGGAAAGACCATCCAAAAAGGCGAGAAGTCCCTTGCCTTGAAGCAAAAGGATGGATGCCTCATGACGTACCAGGCCCATGAATTGCCCTCAAGAGAACGATTCGCCACATCCACAAGAAGAACTCGCATTGGGGTTGTTGATTTTGAATCCACCACCCATGAGCCGGTCTACATAATCGATCTCAATACCGTTCAACAAATGACTTGAGGCGGATGGGACGAGGACGCGGAAGCCGTTGATGTTCAGTTCTTGGCAAGGCGTATCGGTTGATTCCACGATTTGAAGGTCGTACATGTAGCCTGAACATCCTCCACTGAGAACACCGACGAGGAGAGCATGACTTCGGTCGTCGCCAAAAGCATCTTCCAACATGGTGGTGGCTTTCTCAGTAAGCGTCAGTTCCACATCCACCTCATCAGGTCGGTGCACTTCAAGAGGCGTTGCCGATTCGCAGGTGCCGCAGTCCATGATGTTCCCACTCCCTCACCGTTTTTGAACTTGACCGCGGGAGTTCAGTATTCATCGCTTCTTTCGCTTTTTATCCATGGCCTTTTGCAAAATGTTGCACCGACGAATCTGATCTTTCGCTCGACGTTTGGCCTCATCGCTCAGTCCACGTGGGATGGCTTGCTCAAAGCACTTGACGGCGTCCTTGTATCGCTCCATTTCAGCATAGGCCGTTCCCATGTTGTACAGCGTCTCTCCACGAACTTCTGTCGGACGAATCAACATGGCTTGGTGGTAGGATTCAACACACTTCGGATATTCTTCGAGGAAGTAATAGGCGTTCCCTCGGTTATTGAGAATACGGATAATCATGGCGTCATCGCCTGCAAAAGCAGGGAGTGCTCGGTCAAAACACGAGAGTGCCTCTTTGTATTTTTTGTCCTCAATCAACTGCACGCCTTGATTGAACCAGGCAACATCTTGGTTGGATATGGCGTTGCTCGTGGTCGTTTGCGGCGTGTTGACAGCAACAGTTTGCGCTGCATCCAACGCCGCTTTCGCAAGGTCGACTTCGGGTTGGGGCGTTGCTTCCACCACTTTTTGTTGAGGTTCAACCGGTGCCAAAAGCATGGCTGCATCCATGGCAGGCGATGCCGATTCAACGGCGGGTGCGACTTCGACCGGTTCAGGAACAGGGTCCAAGTCGGGCAGGGATTGAATCGGTTCTGAAACAAGCACCTCAGACGGTTCGGAAACGAGGGGTTCTGCTGTCTCAGTTCCAAGGACATTCACAGGTTCTGGCTCCGGTGCAACGGAGAGGGTTTCTTCGGGGATTGGAGCGGGAGTCGCACCCATGCTGGTGGCTTTTGCATGGCACTTCTGCGCCGTCTCATAATCCCCAGCCTGTTCGAGTGAACGAGCCAACCCCGTCCAGTGGGCAGGCTCGTTTTGGTCCTGCTGAATCAAGGCCTTCCACATCAAGACTGCATCGCTGTGTTGTTGACTTAGCGAAAGGGCTGTAGCCCGCTCAGGCGTCGTTTCATCCCCCATTAAATCCAGTGCTTCACGGGCCATCTCGGGGCCTGCTGGAAGGGTTGGTGGTAGTCCTGCGACTTGGTCCATGATGTCACTTTCACCTTGGGCGAGCTGGAGGAGCATGCTGATGTATTCTGATTTAATTGGATGCGACTGGTCAATAGTGATGAGCGCACGTGCGGCACCCATGTAGGCTTCAATCAACCCCTCATCCTTTGCAAGAGATGCCCATTTTTCAGCGGCTTTCGCATAGTTTTCGTCGGCCTCAAGTGAACGTTGGTAACTGTTGATGGCCTCTTGTGCCATACCGGAGCGTTGTTGAACAGAGCCCAAATTAAACCAACCTGGGGCATGACTTGGCTCAAGATTCTGTGCATGCGTCATGGCGGCGATGGCGTGGTTATCTAGGTCCAATCTCGCCATAGCACCTCCTGCAATACGCCAAGCGCCAGCGTGTTGTGCGCCGATGGTTTTGAGATGGGGCTTCAAGAGGGCCAAAGCATCTTTTGGATTGCCATCTTTAATGAGTGCAGTCGCATCTTCGACGAGTGAGTCAATGTCAATTGCGGGTTCTGGTTCGGGCTCAGGGTCATCCACCGGTTCGGGTTCCGGTGCTACATCCTGCATGACTTCCTGTTGGGCAACAACAACCTCAGCCGCACTCTGCAATTCTTCTACCGTCAGCGTCTGATCTTCGTCGTGGTCGTGATGAACAGCTTCCTGCAACAGCATCTCGGGATCTTCAATGCCAGCTTCTTCGGCAATCTCTTCCACCATCTGCATGTCGACTTCTTGCGTCACTTCAATCGAAGGTTGCATGGCTTCCATGGCGACAGAAATCCCGCTGTTCTTGCATCGTTCTTTGAGTTGAACGAGCGCAGGATGGCCGGGGAAGAAACCAAGCGCTTTTTCAGCGGTTTCATACGCCCCTTCGAGGTCACCAATTCGCTCAAGCAGAATAGCCAAGTTGGCCGTGGCAGGTGCGTGGTCCTCGTTGAGGTCAAGGCAAATCTGGAACGATTGGCGCGCTCCCCGTGCGTCTTGTTGGGCCTCAAGAAGGACGCCGCGGTTGAACCACGCCATATCGCATGAAGGGTCGAGTGCAATCGCCTTGTTGAAGGCTGCAAGCGCTCCCTTCACATCGTTGCGACGACTGCGTTCTTCTCCAACGGTCAAAAGGACCTCTACCATTTCCTCCGGGTCTTCAACATCCTCAAGCTCCGGGATGACGTTCCGAGGGGTTGTGGAAGGAGATTCCTCGGGGGTTGATTCTACTTGTTGTTCTTCATTTTCCACCGCATCAAGGGCATCCTTGACCGAGGCCAAAGCGATGTCATCAACACCGTCGGCTACCTCATCCGAGACATCGTGGATTTCGTCTTCCGCGCCCGACATGCCATCACCGGTTTGCGACCAACCACGATGCATGCATAAGCATTGCTTTTTCTTGACCATGGGATGAATCCTTACATTCAAGGGCCGTTGAGGATTGGAATCGCCATGGGCGATGACTGCATCAAAATATTGGGCCTTGCCGGCGAATACCGTTCTACCTCAAAATCTGGTATGCTGGTGAACGCCGCATTGGGGATGGCTGAAGCCAAAGGGGCGGAAGTCGTCTTCTGGGACCTAGCAGAAAAACCACTGCCACTCGTTGGCGAAGAAGGATGCTGGGCGCATCCGAACGTGAAAGAATTCCAAACTCTCCTTGAGTCGTGTGATGCCTTTTTCCTCTCATCTCCCGAATACCACGGCACGATGTCTGGTGTCATGAAGAACACCATGGACTGGATGTACGACAAGCATGTGGGTGGCAAGGTTTTCGGCTTGATGTCCACGCTTGGAGGCGTCACCAATTCGAACACCCTCAACCACATGCGTATTGCTTTACGCTGGTTGCACGCCTGGCCGGTTCCGGAACAATTGGCGATTGGCCATGTCAAAGAAGCCTTTGACGAGGACGGACATCTCGTGGATGAATCTCTGCAGGAACGGCTTTCGAACCTCGTTGAGGCCGTCCTCTCCGCATCAAAGAAAATGAGTGCATGAGCATGGCGTCGTCCCCATCTACTCCTTTTTTTTCAGATGCGTACGGTTCCTCGTATAGGTTAGTGCAACCGGGATCATTCCAGATGGGTGATGGAACCGGTAAGGGGAACCCCAACGAACAACCCGCATGTCTTGTGGAGATCACCCGACCCTTTTTTCTCGGTGAACGCAACGTCACCCAATCTTTTTGGCACGATGTGATGGGTGAAAATCCGTCCAAATTTCAAGAAGGTTGGAGTGCTGGTCTTCGCCCTGTGGAAAACATCAACATGGACGATGTCACCCTCTTTCTCGCCCGATTGAATCAGCGAGATTCTGATGTCATGTACCTCGGATTGGTTGGGCGTTGGCGTTTACCATCTGAGGCAGAATGGGAATACGCTTCAAGAGCGGGGATGCATGGACGTTGGTCCTTTGGCGACAAAGATGTAGAATTGGATGAACACGGCTGGCACGCAGGAAATTCAGGAGGTACAACGCGTGAGGTTGGGTTGAAGAAAGCGAATCCTTGGGGCTTTTTTGATATGAACGGACTCATTCAAGAATGGTGTGCTGATCATTGGGTGAAATCATATGCAGGCGGTCGCAACCAATCTCCGATGGTTGTTCATGATGCTCGCAAATATGTCGTTCGAGGTGGCGCATGGTTCACGGAGAGCGATTCGACGCGTTGTGGCGCACGCTCCTTTGCTGACCGAGATAAGCGCAGCGATGGTCTTGGTTTGCGATTGGTCTGGGAGCCGTTGGATACCCAACCCGCATCGAGCGACTAAGGTGCTTCGTTCTTCATTGGCGTCCAATCATACGCGTGGTCTGTTGGTAGATCATCCAGCGTTTGATGTTCGGGTGTCTGTCCTGGTCCGATGAACCAGCGAGCGTCGAGAGGCGTCTCCAGAACGAGCATGAGGTTGTTGTTTTTCAGTTGCTGAATGGCAGCGGCCGTACGTTGCATAACGGGTGCAATTTCTTCTTGAAACACTTCGTTCATCGTATCGCAAATCTCGCCAAATGTTCGACTCCCATCCGCCAATTCCCATAGCATGCTGTTCATTTCATCCAACGGCCGACGCAATTCAGAGGGTGCTCGGAGGAGAGATGCAATTTTTCCTTCTATTCGCCCAAATTGTTTGGGAATCCTCAACACAATCCGCCTTCCGCTTACCCCTCGTAGGGCAGGGTCCTTGTTGACCTCACCCGTTCTTGCCCACCACACTGGGGTTCTGCAAGGGTATTGGTCCACCAGTGGGTGGTCTTCCTTGCCAGCAATCTCCACCATGGCCTCACCCTCAAAATTCAACCCACGTCCACACGAGCAGGGTCAACATCGATGCCGTGCCAAGAAGTGCAACGGTTCGCGTTGCCTGAACCCGTTGAGTGAAATGGCGAAGATACCATGTTCCTACTCCACAAGCAGCGACAACAAACCACAAGCCGTACCATGCCGGAGGATAGGTGTCCACGCCCTTCGGTCATCAAAGGGTTCCATCAAGGTATTGTTGGCCGTAGTATTCCCACTGTTCTTGTGTCCAGCCGGCCGGTAGCCCACCCTCTGGTAAAGGTGGACCTGCAGTCATGGATGGTGTGGTGGATACAGGTGGTCCAGTTGATGCTGGCGGTCCGGCCTGTAAAGGTACAGCAGTATCTACGTTGGGCACGACCTTTTCGTTGGTACTTTCACTTACCGGTGGGCCTTGTTGCCTCATGTCGGCTGATTCAGGAACGTCCTCATCGTTTGCACGACCTCGGAGGATGAAAAGCAGGCCAGCGACGAACACCAGTGCACCAATGCCACCGCCGATGAGGGTGGTTGTGGACATCGTTTCCTCGGCGGGGGGGGCTTCAAACGAGATCTCAAGAACATGCGTTGACCGCAGATAACCATCGACCGTCGTTGCCTCTATGTCCAATTCTCCTTCGAGTGGCCCCGACATTTTGAGCACCTCACATCGCAATTGGTTGGATTGTGGCGTCAGATGGCCTGGTGGGAAGGCGACATTCACGCCCGATGCATTCACGAGGCGCTTATCACAGCTAATTTGCCATCCTTCCTCCCCCGAAAGGGTGACCACCGTGTTCTCATTCATCGTTGATGTTGAGGTTTGGTTGATTTGAATCATGGCTGAGGTGCCGTGTGGGATTGGCCCTGCTTGCATGAGGCCAGGTTCGAGAATGACACTCCGTTGTTGGTTGAGCATCACGAGGGCTTCAACGGTCATGGATTGGGGAAGGTCGTTCTCGTCAACGGCACCGATGATGTCAAACCGAAGTACAAAACGGGTGTTTAGTGGAGCGTTATCGGGAATTAGCACATCCAATCGGAGGTCTAATCCCCCTCCAGCAGGCACCATCAATGGCACTTCACTGGCAACCGCACGGTCGCCACCATCCACAGTAAAGAAGGTCAACAAACCTGGGAGTGGAGGAGAGGATGAGACGGTTGCTTTGACAGACAGCCTGGTTTCTACGGCATTTCCTGTGTTCGTTAGACGGGCTTGCGCGAACATGCCACCTCCAGCCATAGTTGACTCCGATTGATCGCTCAGTTCAATCGATGGAATTCGGATTGAATCTGTAGACATAACAAGTTCAATCGTATTGTCACTCGGTTGGAGGTCCTGTCCTTCGCCGACGTGATGTGCGCCCAATTGGAGTGTGTGCAATTCACCAGCGGCTTCAGTCATCGGTAGAAGTATCCACATACTGATGTCCTTCTCATGCTCGAGGTCGTAAGAAACACTGAGTGCTATCGGTCCAGAGAGGTTTTCTCCATCCATGGATAACCACCAGTCCCATGTTGAAGGTAGGTCTTCAGGGGCCACATTGACGTCGGTTGGTCCATTCCCGTTGTTGGTGATACGTACGATGATTTCGTTGGGGATGCCTGGTGTGAGTTTGGTTGGCGATGAGACTGAACTCATTTGGACATCGTGAGTTGTCAGGACTCGCAAGCCATCGTATGGTTCTCCTTGGATTTCCATGAGACTCCTTTTTGATTCGATCACAGGCGTAATGGTTGGCCCACGGTCGTTGGCTTGCGCATTTTCTGGGACATCGATGACCACCTCAAATGTCGTGCTTTTGCCAGGATTCAGAACGGCGTCAGGCCGACTGGGCTGGTGTACCGTCCAGGTGCCTTCATTGGCGACATCAGCCCGCATCGTGAAAATGTCTTGACGCGATGCATTGTTCCAAATAGTGTATCTCAGTACAACTTGCGAACCTGCCTCGACATACTGTTTTTCGGTTGAATCCGTGTTGGTTAGGGCGACACTGGCTTCGCTCAACATGGATGCGGATATCGAGATGGTCTTGATGTCCAAACGGGACGAGTCGTTTTGTGCTTGCAGGGTTAAATCAAAATCAACAACGGTATCTGGTGCTGCATTTGCTGGAACGGTCATGGTGAACAATGCTTGGACAGTTTCGTTGGGACGTATCAGAACAGAGGACGTCTGTGTCCAAGCAAGTCCAACCGACCATTCGTTGGGGATGCTGGACATGTCTGTGGACAGGTCAAAGACATCGGTTGCCCCTCCTTCGTTTGACAAACCCACCTCAAACGTGCAGGTGTAGGAAGGGGGACAACTTGGTCGGATGGAAGGAGGGGTAATCACGGGTATTCTGTCTGCCTTGACGAGGAATTGGACGGGAAGGTCAGTGTAGACATCAAAATATTGACTGGATGTGATTCGTATGTTCATTTGCTGGAAACCAATGGATGCATTTGAATCGGGTTGTATGTTGATGTTGAAAGCGACTGGGGTTCCAGGAAGGACCGTCAATCCCGCCAATGGGTCGAAACTTGTTCCTGATGGCCTCGTGAAGTAAGCGTTCCATGAAGGTGGGAGACCTTCCAATCTTGGAATAAACAATTCAGAAATGTTGCCTGTGTTGATGATTTCGAGGGATACGCTGCCCCATTCACCTGGTGTTGCCCCGTTGGTTGAGATGCCACGCGCAGAGACATTGTACTCGCTGCTTCTCACCTTTTGGTCGTACACGATGACGATGTCATCAATGTAAAATCCCATATCTGTACCGGACGCATCGGATGAAAATTCAAATTTGAATTGTGATGTGCTATGAAACAAGTCACTGGCGACAGGGATGAGAGGCGAGTTGTGACCCTTGTTATTGACGCTGAACGTTTGCCAACTTGCTCCGTCCGTAAACACGCTGTCGATCGTGCCAGAAATTGAACCCACTTCGCTCCAAGCACCGAACGTATTTTTCCCGAATATGGTCAACTTATCGTTTACTGCGGTGCTCCCAGTGTAGAAAAACGAGAGTCCGCTTGTCCGACTCGGGTTGGCGATAGCGTCTGAAAGGTCCATCACGGGCGTCGTCAAGGAAGCTATGACGTTGTTGTTGTAATTTGAGAATTGGCCGTTCCCTGCATGGCAACTTCGGCCCTGCGAGATGGAGGTGTCTGTGGAAATTTGCCATCCGTTTCCAACCGTCCAAACGGTCGAAGAATCGCAGTTGAAGTATTCGTACCCCACGGTGAAGGGTTGATTGCGAACATCGTTTCCACTATTATCATCGGATACAGTAGACGTACTGGTGATTCGCAACGTGTGGTTGCCTGCATAACTCGGCACAATATTCACCGTCACCGTGTTGTTCGTCCCTCCTGCAAGGGATGCCATTTGGACGGTTGAGTTGCTGATCTCAAAATACGAGTACTCGTCATGCAAAAGAACCACGTTGACATCAATAACACCTGATGGATTGGTTCCGAGGTTTTCCACAGTCACGGTCAGGGTTGCAGATACATTGACCATGCCATCGATAACGAAGAGTTCCTGAGGGCGGTCAAATCCGAAAATTGGGTGATTGGAGGAGAACATTTTGTACTTTGATTCATCAGCACTGTTGGTGTATTCCACGGTTGCTCCAAGAACTCGTACATCCACTCCAGATGGGGGGTTACTCATGATTGTGGGCTCTTCCAACGCGGTTGGAATCGTGGAGCCGAGTGAGCTCAACATGAGCACCATGACAAGAGCAATGGCGGCGGTTCTCATCTTCCTCAAACGAGGCAAGGACCGTCTATCTATTTAGGAGCAGTGTCGGCATCCGATGGTGAATCGTTGCTGGTGAAATATGTCTCCACTTCATTTTTGGCAAGTTCGAGTTTTGCCTCATCGCGCTTTTCTTTCGCCCTGGCAGCAAAGTACACCGTAAACGATGGAATAAGGACCATTGAAAAGCAGCCCACGACGGCTGCGAGCGCCCAGAGGAATTCCGTCGCAGCGTCGACCGAAAAGACGGCAATACTGCCAAATTCTTCGTTAACTGTCTCGGCTGAGATGCTTGGTTCCGTCGTTCTGTTTCCGCTCTCGATGATTTCAATGCGCAGGATGGATGGAGAGTGCGTGTATGCGATGGCAGCTCTGGCTTTTTCCTCTGCTTCAACAATATCACTTGCAAAAACCGAGCCGTTTGAACGCCGAGCGGGGTCAACCGATGTGAGCGCATGGAACTCAATCGTACCCCCCTCCTCGCTTGTTCGCTCGTGGACGGTGGCGTGTTCGCAAAGGTCTGCGCAAGAGAATTCTTCCTCCAGTGGATTTTCGAGCGTGTAGGTTGTTCCGAGAAGTTCGTGACTGTAGAGTTTCGCAACATTGGTCACTTTCAACACCGCACCACTTGAAAGCTCTGTGGCTGTTATGTTGACCCATGTCAGGTTCGCATCGTTGGCGATGACTTGCCATGCCCACGTCGTTGTGTTTTCGTCCACGTCGTAGGTTCGTTCAACATCTTCATCGGCTGATGATGCAGAATATTCGTTTACGGTGGGGTCGGTTTTGTAGATGTAAACCGAGGGAGAGACAGTTGCTCCGTAAACAGCGTACGAAAGCATGAAAATGAGGGTTAATGACAACCCGATGAGGGTTCGGAGAAGGTTGGGATTTTGGGCCAACGCCTTCTTCATCGGCCATACCACCCGAGCGCTGTTCAAGAAGGCTTGTATTGAAGGAGTTGAACGGCGATTGTGGCCCCTACCTGAACGGGTGCTTGACCCGTTGTTTTGATATAGGGGCGGACGGTCGCCATGTTGCTTGGTGCATCACGATGACGACCGTCTATGACATCCCTGCTGACATTTTCAACCCTGCACTTGCTGCAGCAATGGAAGACCAAAAGGCTGTTTCCATGCCAGATTGGGGCCAATATGTGAAGACGGCAGTCGACCGCGAGCGACCTCCAACTCAAGAAAACTGGTGGTACCTGCGAACGGCCGCTATTTTGCGCAAGGTTGCCCGAAACGGACCGATCGGCGTCACCCACCTCGCACAGGCTTTTGGAGGCAAGAAAGACAACGGTGCTATGCCAAACACGCCTGGTGTCGCTTCCCGACACATCATCCGGACGGCCCTTCAACAACTTGAGGACGCTGGTTTGGTGGAAAAAGTCCCCACCAAAGAAGTCGAAACCGAAGAAGGGAAAGTCCAACTTTACGCAGGCCGTCGCATTACTGCTGCTGGCCAAAAATTGGTTGACAACATCGCTCACTCGGTTCGTGAAGAAACCGAAGCCCAGTACCCCGGTCTGGACAAGTATTGAACCCGGGAAGTGTGAGTGTGTCTACGATGACGGCCAACCATGATGATGAGTTGGCTGCCCTCCGAGCGCAACGACTCAAGCAACTCCAGGCGCAGTTGCAGCAACAAGCCTCGCAACAACTTGAAGCTGAAGAACAAGCCCAACAGCAAGCGGCTGAATCAGCGAACATTGATGCTATTCTTCGTCGTCATCTTTCCTCAGATGCGCGTGCACGACTGACTCGAATCGGTTTGGTTGACCCCAAGCGTGCTCATGCCATTAAAGCCGACCTCGCAGCCATGTTAGAACAGGGGTCAATCAACACCCCCATGAGCGACACTGCTCTGAAGCAGGTCCTCGCCCGACTGTCCAA
>CEOJ01051814.1_pt1 | contig 11590 bp, 14 predicted proteins | sample 530281 | NCBI WGS metagenome assembly CEOJ01 (sample SAMEA2619879, study PRJEB7988) | marine metagenome | isolation source: saline water (ENVO:00002010), including | reverse complement strand
ACTCGCGAAGAGAATAGAATATAATAATTTTATATGGAAGACTACTCCAATCAAACTACAGGCGATCAGAGAGAGATTCTGTCTGTTTCAGAAGTAAACAAAACAGCAGATGATTTTATCAATGAAGCATTCCCTCCTCTATGGGTTGCGGGCGAGATATCAAACTTTGTTGAATATGGAACTACTGGCCATTGGTATTTTTCAATAAAAGATTCAAATTCTGTGCTTAGTTGCACAATGTTTAAATTTCAGAATATGAATCTTGGATTTAAACCTAAAGAAGGAGATCAAGTAATTTTACAAGGGAAGCTTGGCATCTATCAGAAAGCAGGAAGATATCAAATGAAAGTAAGCAAAATGGAGCTTGCTGGTTTTGGTGAATTAATGCGTAAATATGAACAACTTAAAAATAAATTAAGTAGTGAAGGTTTATTTAATAAAAAGAATCCTGATCACATACCTGAAATTATAAGTAGAGTTGCAGTTGTTACCTCTGCTCATGGGGCCGCTATCAGAGATGTAATTTCTACCTTACAAAGAAGATCGCCTCATATTGAAATCCTTGTTGTACCAGCAAAAGTGCAAGGAGACGGATCGGCTAGATCAATACAACAATCACTTGAAAGAATTGATGATTTTCACAAAAAAAATATTATTGATGCAGTTATTCTTTGTCGAGGTGGTGGCTCAATTGAAGATCTTTGGAGCTTTAATGATGAGGGGTTATGTAGATACCTTGCAGAATATGACATTCCAGTCATAAGTGGCGTGGGACATGAAACGGATTTTACTTTAACAGATTTTATTGCAAATATTAGAGCAGCCACTCCAACTGCAGCTGCGGAGATCGTTAGTGAAGGTTCCAGCAAATTACACGAAAATTTTGAGTTTCTTAAACAATCATTAACCAAAGAGGTTAAGCAAAAAATAAATCAGCTATCAGAAAAATTAGCAACACTTCAAAGACTTTTACGTTCACCAACTCAAAGATTACAAGAGCAGTATATGAGGCTTGATTCAAACTTAATCGAGCTAAAAGCAAAATTTAACGCTTTATTCGCTGAAAAAATTAACTTACTTAAAGTTCTAAAAGAAAAGTTAAATGTTATAAACCCTGAACAAATACTTGGTCGTGGTTATTCAATAACATTTACAAATGATGGAAAGATTCTCAGTGATGCTGGACAAGCTAATGAAGATGATATTTTAGAAACTAAACTTGCTAAAGGTACAGTTAAATCTAAGGTAACTAATTAAATATCGACTGCCTCCAATAATGATTCATAGGTTTGAGGAGTAATCATGGTTTTTACTACCTCATTATCTTTAATAATCATTATTGTTGGTACATGTCCTGGAATCTCTATACCCCACACATCTCTAGGATCAGTTTTTAAATTTGCAAATTCCATCCCCAGTTTTTCAATTAAATCGAGTAATTCCAATTCATCTAATAAATCAAATTGGTCAAAATGAAAACCAAGAACAGTTATTTCAGGGTGTTCATCCAATTTGTTGAAGTAAGGCATTTCTTTGATGCATGGTGGACACCAATCTGCCCATATATTCAATACAATAACTTCTTCACTTAACTCTTTGGATGATAAAAAACCACCTTGAGAAATTTCTAAATCCCCTGCCTTCTGACAAGAAGTAAGAAATATGATTAATGTAGTTAATATAATTCTCATGCAAAAAAATATAAGAAAAACATTATATATGAACAAATTATATTTGCCGAAGGTGTGCTTTTAAGGCATTATGTACTCTCTAATTCAAAGAGGTAATTTATGGTAAAGAAAAAAGAAAAAACAAACGAAGGTTTTCTTCATAAGATCGGTAAATTTTTAGTTGCTGCATGGGGCTATATAGTCGTAGGAAGAGATTACTTTTGGAAAGCGGTCAGATTTACTTTGGCTACAGGTATATTTTTATTTATAGCAATAAATATTGTTATAAGCTTGATCAGTCCTTTATGGCAGGAATCAAATGAAGTTGATCCTACAGGAAAGGTAGTTGTATTTAGTCCTCAAGGAGTTGTTGTTGATCAACCGCCTACTCCTGCTCCAGCACAATGGTGGCAAGATTTAGATGGTGTAATACCTTCACAAAATGGAACAATCTATTACCCATATCAGGATATGCTTGAATACTTTGAAGACTTTAAGAATGATGAGAGAGTCGATGCTATGATTTTTGATCCATCAGGTCTAGGTGTAAGTATTGTTTATGCATTACCAATTGCTAAGAAAATGAAGGAAGCAGTTGATGCAGGAAAAGAAATAGTTGTCAGAAGTGATTTTTTAACTGATGGAACTTATCTTTTAGCTTCGACGGCTACTGAAATTAGCGTCCCTACATATTCTGGAATATCGATTAATGGTTTTGGTGGCGCTAGACAATATTTAAAAAACTTCTTTGAAAAATTTTTAATAACTCCAAGAATTTTTGCCGCTGGTGACTTTAAAACCGGGCCGGAGCCTTATACCAGCGATAGAATGAGTGATGAAGCTAAAGCAAATTTAGCCTTCTATGATCCTCTTTGGAACAAATGGAAGAATTTTGTTTTTGAAAATAGAGAAATAGATTTGCAATGGCTCGCTGATGAATCTTACAAACAAATCATTGATGGTTCAGTCAATCCACTTGAGGCTTCTTTAGTTTGGGGTGTTGTCGATGTAATCGAAGAATCCGATGCTTTTGATGATCGAATGAAAGAAAAATTTGGTACTGCTGAAGATGATGATGAAGCATTAAATGCGGTTTATTACCGTAGCTATTTAGCAAGTCTCGAAGAAGATATGCCATCAAAAAGTAAAAATGAAATTAAGGTTGTGACTGTTGAAGGTACAATCATGGGTGGTCCAGTAGTTTATGGTCAAGCCGGATCAGATGGCATAGTTAAAATGCTTAAAGAAGCTCATGAAGATGAAGATACAAAGGCAATTGTTTTAAGAGTTAATTCCCCAGGTGGTTCAGTTGTCGATTCTGATTACATGAGATGGGAAATTGAAAAAGCTCAAGAAAAAGGAATACCTGTAGTTGTCTCAATGGGAACTTTAGCTGCATCTGGTGGATATTGGATTTCTTCTCTCGCTGATAAAATTTATGCTGAACCAGATACTATTACAGGATCTATTGGTGTCTATGGAACTTTATTCAGTTTTGAAAAAATATTTGATTGGATGGGCATAAATTATGATGGCTATTCCACAACTAAGTGGGGTGCTTTTGATCTAACTGCCATGGACTGGCCAGAAGAATTTGAAAATTTGATGAGGGCTGGAATTTATTCAACATACGATAAATTTACCTCTCAAGTTTCTAACGATAGAGGCATACCAATCGAGAAAGTAAGGGAAATAGCCAAGGGTAGAGTCTATTCAGGAGAAATGGCACTTGAAATAGACCTTGTAGATGAACTAGGAACGCTTGATGATGCTATTAAATATGTAGCTGAAAGTGCTGAACTTGAAGACTATAAAGTTGAACATGTAATTCCTCCAGCTCCAGCTGCAGATTATATGTTTCAATTTGATTTTATTAAGAACTTATTTGATGCAAAAGAAAATAATCACTTCACTGCAGAAGATATATATAAAAATATTAAAATCTATTGCTTTGAATGTGAAATAGTCGACTAAGCTTTATATCCTTTAAAGAAAGAGCTAACTGATTTTTTGGTTGGCTCTTTTTTTTCTGAGTAGAGAAACTTTTCAAGATCTTGAATTGTTGTCTTTATTGAGTAAAAATCTCTTCTTATTCTTTTAGATATAAATTCCATTACGTCATCAGAGAAACCAAGGTCGAGTTTATTAACTACAAATTTTATGCAATCAAGCACTTCTTCATCTCCAATCTCATTAATATAAAAATAATTCATCTGTTTTAATCGTGAAATTAAATCAGGTAAGCAAGAAAGCTGAGAAGGATTTAGATTAGATGCAAAAATTAAATTAGTAGAAGTATCTTTACATTCATTTATTAAATTAAATGTTTGTATTTCCATTTCTTTATTAATTTTATCGATATTGTCTAGGCAAATTAGATCAAATTGATTGAGGTCAGTAAAATAATCTTTAGTTCCATCAAGTTTTGCTAGGTCAATATATATATTCGATTTCGATGTATTTTCTTTATGATTTAAAAGAGAATTTAATAAAAATGTCTTTCCAGAACCATATATTCCGGAAATAAATATATCTTTTTTTTGTTCAGAATGTATTAGCTCTTTTAATTCATTTTTTAATACTTGATTTTTATTTGAGAAAAAGAAATTTTCTAAACTTGCATCATAATCGCGGCCAAAATCAAAATAAAGCTGATTCCTTGTGGTTATATTTTCCATTAAATTGTAATACCACCTAATTTTTTAAAGAACTCTGTAGCTTTCACCTTATCTAAATAAGTCTCATATTCGATTTCAATTCCTTCGCTGGATATCTTCTTAACTCTAAAATGCAAAATATCAGTACTTACTGATAAAGTTTCAATTAGTTCTGTTATCTCATCTAATGAAAGTTCTGTATCAAAAGTTACCAAGTAATTGTTTTTAGAAATCTCATCATTAATCTTAAGCACTTCACCTAATATTTGATCTAATAAGAAGTTTTGAAACTCTATTTTATCTTCGATATATATTGTGGAGGTTTTAGGAAATTTTATGCTCCATTTATTTAGATCAAATCTATCAATCAGCATTATTAGCCAATCGCCATTTTCAGATTCTCCTATTCTATTTAGCAATTCTTGTTGCTCGTAGCTAGATACTGGATAATCTTCCAAAAATTCGTAGTCTATTGCTATGTTTTGATTTAATGATGATAAAAGTCTTGAATCAATTAATTCATTTTGAAAAGCTTCACTTTCATAAATAAAAAGATTTGATTCCAAAAAAAATGAATCATTTGCACCTATAAAAATTTTTGCTTTACCTTGAAAACTTAAAAAAGGAATCGAATTAGCTAAGAAAAAATCTTCTATAGAATCTTTACTAAATTTTAGTTCTATTAATCTTTGATCATTGAATTTTTTTATTTGATAACCAATGAAATGCTTGGTTGCCTCAAGGTTAATTTCACGCTCTAATACATAATTTTCATTTACACCATATTTTCTCATGATCTTTTTATCTGAATTCTGAATTATTTCTTCAATCTGATTAAGCTTGCTATAACTTTCATATAGCAAAATAAAATTATCTGAAATCTGTGCTGTAGAGTTGAAACTCAATGAGATAAAAGACAGTATAATTGCAACTGAATTAAATATTTTCTTAGAAAACATAATTTAAGATTAACTATTTTATGACAAAAAACAAAAATAAATACAAAGACATTGGCGTAGATATTGATGAAGGTCAAAAATTTATTGAGGATATAAAGAATCTCACTAAAAAACCTATCACATCTTATTCCCTAAGTGATATTGGTGGCTTTTCTGGATATGTAGAAACACCTTCTGAATTTTCAGATCCTGTTTATGCTTTAGCGTGTGATGGAGTTGGTACAAAAATAAAAATTGGGTTAATGCTTGATAACTTAAAAACAATAGGCATCGATCTTGTTGCTATGTGTGTTAATGATTTAATTTCAAGCGGCGCAAAACCAGTCGCCTTTCTAGATTATTATGGTTGCTCAAAACTTGATAGATCGAAGGGGAAAGAAATTATTTCAGGAATAGTAGAGGGTTGTAAGTTGGCGGGCTGTGAATTAATTGGTGGAGAGACTGCTGAAATGCCTAACCACTATAACGAAAATAATTTTGATCTTGTTGGTTTCTCTATGGGCGTCAATAATAGAAATAAAATAATTGATGGATCATCTATTGAGTCGGGTGATATTGTTTTAGGTTTGCCCTCTTCTGGTTTTCATTCAAATGGATATTCACTAATTAATGAAGTTATTAAAGATAAGACTATCGATAATTCATTTATGGAAAAATTATTAATTCCTACAAGAATATATGTAAATGAAATTCTATTACTTAAAGAGATTTCTAAAATTAAAGGAATGGCACATATAACAGGTGGTGGTTTAAATGAAAATTTATCAAGAATTGCCAATGGAAAGACCATTTGTATTGATAAATCTAAATGGGTGATGCCAGAAATATTTAATGAAATTAAAGAGCTTGGAAATATATCTGAAGATGAGATGTTTAATGTTTTTAACTGTGGTGTTGGTTTTTGTATAGTCCTTGATAAAGAAAATGCAAAGAAGGCCATGGAAATAAATTCAGAGTTAATAGAAATTGGTTTTGTTTCTGATAGAAATAAAGTTGACTTTAATTTTGTATGAAAATAGTAGTTTTCTTTTCAGGCACTGGAACAAACCTTGAATCAATTCTTAGAGAACAAAAAAATTATGATTATGAGGTGATAGGTGCTTTCACTAACAATCCAAATGCCAAAGGAATTGAAATATGTGATAAATATGAAACAGAATGCAAAATTATTGATCATAAAGATTTTAACTCTAGAGAAGATTTTGATAAAAACATATCTATTTTCTTAGATCAAATTAATCCTGATTACATAATACTAGCTGGCTATATGAGAATAATATCTAAATCATTAGTTGATGACTGGGAAGGACAAATAATTAATATTCACCCTTCATTGCTGCCAAAATATCCTGGATTGGATACACATAAAAAGGCACTTCAAGCAAAAGATAAGATGCATGGAACTACAATACACTACGTCATAAGTGAATTAGATGCTGGACCAATAATAAGACAGGAGTCATTTGAAATTGAACTAAATGACACTATAGAAAGTCTTACTAATAAGGTTAAAGAAATAGAGAATAAAATTTACCCGGAAACTATTTCAAATCTAATATGATGAAGAAGCCATTTTTTTTAATACTAATATCATTTTTTATCTCAGCTGAGGATTTTAAAAGCTGGAAGGCTGAATTTACATTTTCTCATCATGAATTTGGTAATTTCAATATGAAAAGAGACTTTATAATCGAGCCTGACGATAAAATCTCTTCAAGTTTTGTACTCAGGCCTTTAATTGTTTTCAAATATTCTCAGAATTCATCTCTATCAATTGATGGAGGAAATGTTAGCTCCATATTAACTGAAGTTAAAAATAATGTGCCAGGTGCTGATCCCAGTTATTTTAAGGTCCAGTTTGAGAACAATTTAACTACATCAAAAGAGTTAAATTTTAGAATTGAAGAAAACCGGCCAATTCTTGATCAATTAGGCAGTGATTTGCAAATGAGAGTAAATGCAAAAAACGATATCAAAAATTTTAAATTATTGGTTATCGATAATGATGAAGGGGATGTTGTGGAAAGAAGCTATAAAACTCTTGGTACTGAAATAGTTCAAACAGATTTTGGATCTTTTGAATGCATAAAAATTAGTGCAACAGCATTGGATGCTGGCAAGATTATTTATTTCATTTCACCTGAATTAGACTTCATGATAATTAAAAGTTTTGTTGAGCTAAGAAGTGGAGAAGTTAATTCGCTAATACTCAAAGATATGCCTAAGTTTTTGGCAAAGTGACACCTTTTTGTCCTTGATATTTTCCACCCCTATCTTTATAGCTTGTTAAACAAATTTCATCTGATTGAAAGAAAATCATTTGAGCAACTCCTTCATTAGCATAAATTTTTGCAGGAAGATTGGTTGTGTTTGAAAACTCTAAGGTTACATGGCCTTCCCATTCTGGTTCAAGAGGAGTTACGTTCACTATAATTCCACACCTAGCATAAGTTGATTTCCCTAGACACAAGGTAAGTACTGAACGCGGTATCTTAAAATATTCGACTGTCCTGGCTAAAGCAAATGAATTAGGAGGAATAATACACTCATCAGCAATGAGATCGATAAAGCTTTTTTCATCAAAGTTTTTTGGATCTACTATGGAAGAATGTGTGTTTGTAAATATTTTAAATTCATTTGCACATCTAACATCATATCCATAACTTGAAACTCCGTAAGAAACAATTTTTTCGCCATCAACTTCTCTTATTTGAGAGGCTTCAAAAGGTTTTATTAAATCATTGTTTTTTGATTGTTCTATTATCCATTTGTCTGATTTTATAGTCATTAATCTAGCTCTCTTCTTCCTTGTATTGCTCTACTTAAGGTTGTGTTATCAACATATTCCAATTCTCCTCCCATTGGAACACCATAAGCAATTCTTGATATTAATATATTTTCATTCTTGATTTGATCTTTTATATAGAATGATGTTGCATCACCCTCTACAGTTGGACTTGTGGCGATGATTATTTCCTTTATATCTGAATTAATAATCCTATTGATTAACATAGGTATACCTAGATCTTCAGGTGTCACACCATCTATTGGTGAAAGCCTTCCCATTAAGACAAAATATTTTCCTTTAAAACTTCCTGAGCTCTCTATTGCTATTACATCTGTAGGATTTTCAACGACACATAAGAGACTTTTGTCTCTTTTTTCACTTGAGCAAATATCGCACTCTATTTCCTCTGTTAAATTTCGACAAGTAGAACAATTTCTAATCTTTTCCATGGAATTAGAGATTAATCTTGCTAGATTGTTACCACCTTCTCTATTTTTTTCTAATAAATAGAATGCCATCCTTTGGGCTGATTTTTCACCAATGCCAGGAAGAATTTTAAAAGATTGTATTAATTGAGCTAATAAACTATTTTCATTCTTCATGATCAGTAATAGTAATTCTATCCTCTGTTATTTCTTCGCCAAAATTTTCTTTAAAATTTACTAACAACTCACTACTTATTATCTCTTTTTTAAATTCTTGAATATCTATTTCTCTTTTTTTAATCCAATCTTGTGACGGTGTGTTATTAACTGATTCAGTAGATTCAAATTCTATAGTGTAGCCTTCATACCCTAATCTTTTTAAGGACTCTATTAAGTTATTAATATCTCCTTCACTTATCCTTTCAACGAATAAATTAGTGCCCCTAAAGAAAAACTTTTGCTCCTCAACTTTTTGAAGTTGTAAGTTAGAAAAGAATGCTCTTGAAGGCCCAGAAAGATCAAGCCTATTAAAAATTTCAAGCCAGTTGTCTGGAGTAATTTTAACGTCATGTTTTTCCTCGCTAGCTTCATCTAAAGGCTTTATAACCTCATTGCTTGAGGTTTCATTGAGCTCTTGCTTTTCAGTTTGTGGTTTTTCTAGTTCTTGTTTTTTAGCTAATTTGGGCTTTTTTTTTAATGAATTTTTTGAATCTTCAGAAAATGTAAGGCATCTAAGAACAGCTATATCAAAACAATCTCTTTTATTTCCAGTCTGCTTTGCATCTATCAAGCCATTGGTAAAGAATTGATAATACAAATGCAGATCTTGAGCAGACTCTTCATCAGATAGAAGCCCATCAATCATTTTGGAATGTAAAAAACTTAAAGCTCTATCAAAAAGTATGTCGTAGTTAACATCTAATGATTTGTATCGCCTTATTTCATTGATTACATCGTCTACGGAGTTCTCAAAGATGGCTTCGAATAATTTTGTTGTTGATGAAATATCTAATACGCCATGTAATTTTGATATCTCTGGTTCTGTAAGATTACCATCGCAGTGTGAGATTGCCTGATCTGCTAAAGTAAGTGAATCTCTAACTGATCCTTTAGCCAATTCTACCAATAAGTCGACAGACTTATCATCAGTGGTAACTTCTTCATTGGTAAAAACTCTTTTTAAATTCTCAGCTATCAATTCATCGGATACTAATTTCAGATTAAATTGAAGACATCGAGAAACAATGGTCTTAGGAATTTTATTTGCTTCTGTCGTTGCAAGCATAAATATTACATGGCCTGGTGGTTCTTCTAATGTTTTTAGCATTGCATTGAAGCTCTGCGAAGATAGCATATGAACTTCATCTATTAAATAAACCTTATACTTTCCTTGTGATGGCCTATATTGAACTGAGTCTAATAGCTCTCTCATGTCATCAACGCCTGTCCTAGAAGCAGCATCAATTTCAATGAGATCTAAGTGAGAATTTTTTTGTACTTCTACACAATTATTGCAGACATTGCAGGTTTCACCTTTTTCAACATCATAATTTGTACAGTTTAGGGCCTTTGCAAATAATCGGCCCAACGTAGTTTTACCTACCCCTCTTGTTCCAGAAAATATATACCCATTATGAAAAGATTGATTTTTTATTATGTTTCTTAAAGCAATAACAGTATTTTCCTGTCCTATTACTTCGGAAAATGAGTTTGGTCTATATTTATTAGCTAAAGCCATTAGTCGTATTCTTTTAGAGCGCTTTTTATTATTTCATAACTAAAACCTCTATAGGCTAAAAATCTTAAAATCTTTTCTTTTTCTTTAAAATTTATCTCTTTATCTTGTCTTTTTTTATCAAATTGATCTTTGCATATGGATTGCCAGTCAATGTCTAGTGAATTTATATCGTAGAGGTCGGATGAAATTCCTTTTTTTGCTAAATATTGAGCTATGTAAGATGGGCCGTATCCTGATTGGGCTTTTGATTTGATAAATAATGCAGCAAATCTTTCATCATCAATAAAATTTGATGCTTTCAGTTTTTCAATAAGCTCATTTAAATCTTTTTCATCAGGCTCAAACTTTTTTAATTTAGTTTTAAGCTCATAAGAAGAATGTTCTCTTCTCGAGAGAATATCTAAAGCTTTATTCCAAAGGTTTACTGAATCCAATCATCTAATTATAAGGCACTACTCTGCTCTTTCCAGATGATCTTACAATTCTAACTTCATCACCGACACGAAACGCATAATCTGGATCTGTTGATACTTCTTGTACGACAGAAACTTCTCTTTCATTGGAATCAAGCTTTACTATTATCTCTAAGCCTTCTCTTCTTGAAATCCCTTCGCTTACTTCTTGGCCTACGACAGAACCAACAGCTGTACCTACTACTGCCCCTACTTCTTGTGTAGTTTCATCATTCTCACCACCAATATTTGAGCCTACTATTGCACCAATAATGGAACCAAAGATATTTCCGCTGTCTCTATCTCCTTCAATTGTTACTTTTTTAATAGAAACAATTGTTCCAGACTGAACATATTGGCTTTTACCTGCAGCATCTCTTGAGACAACATCTGGAGAAAAACCTCCAGTAGCACAACCACCAAGAGCTAAAATAGATATTAGAATTATTGACTGTATTTTTTTATTCATGCTTATTTGACCTCATCAACAATGGAAAAGTTCCATCATGCAATTTAAATATTTCTTCAACTGTACAATTTAACACAGTAGCAATCTTTAATGCTAATACTGTGGAGGGAACATACACTCCATTTTCTATCGCATTGATGCTCTTTCTGGATACTTGAACGGCCTCAGCTAAATTTGCTTGAGTTAATTCTGCTTCTTTACGTTTGACTGTAAGCATTATTGCTAGATTTTTATGGTCTCTGCTCATAATGTAACCTATGCTACTCATTATATTAAAATAAATCAATTAAAAGAGTAGTAAGGGTTACATTTAGATGAAAAAGTTCTTGATTTTTAAAAATCAATCATTAAATTATTAAGAGTTGGTGCTCAGGTGAGGCCAACGAAAACATTAACAAGTTGCTTTAAAGGAGGACTATTATGTTAATAAAT
>CEOJ01007666.1_pt1 | contig 11615 bp, 11 predicted proteins | sample 530281 | NCBI WGS metagenome assembly CEOJ01 (sample SAMEA2619879, study PRJEB7988) | marine metagenome | isolation source: saline water (ENVO:00002010), including | reverse complement strand
TTAATTATAATAAAAAAATGTCATTATTTAACCTAAAAAATAAATCAATACTTATTACTGGATCATCTAAAGGTATAGGTAAAGCTATAGCTTATCAATGTGCTGAACACGGGGCTAAAGTAATTATATCTAGTAGAAAATTAGATATATGTGAGCAAACTGCTGTCGAAATTAACACTAAGTTAGGTAGTGAGGTTGCATATGCTATTCCTGCAAATATCAGTGACGATGATCAATTAGAAAACTTAGTTAATGAAACAAGAAAAAAAATTGGCAAAATAGATGTACTAATATGTAATGCTGCAACTAATCCATTTATGGGATCAATGCTAGATATGCCAATAGAAAAATTTGATAAAGTCATGCATAACAATATCAGATCTAATCAAATTTTATGTAATCTTGTTTTACCAGAAATGATTTCAAATGAAGATGGATCAATCATTATTATCTCAAGTATTGCTGCTATTAAGGGGAGTCCTATATTAGGAGCCTATAATATAAGCAAAGCAGCTGACGTAATGATTGTTAAAAATATTGCTGCAGAATTTGGACATAAAAATATAAGAGCGAATTCCATTGCACCAGGTTTAATTAAAACAGATTTTGCTAAGGCTTTATGGGAGAATCCTGATATTTTAAAAACAGTTCTTTCGTCTACTCCAATGCAAAGGATTGGTGTACCAGATGAGATAGCTGGTGTTGCTGTAATGCTTGCTTCTGAAGCAGGTAATTATATCAACGGTCAAACAATAGTTGTTGATGGCGGAACAACTATAACTTAATTGAATTCTTTAATTCACTAAAATAATAGTTAAAAACATGATTTTCGTTTATTTGAGGTACTTTAAAATAATCAAATCTTAAATTATGTAAATCATTAATTATATTAGATAACTTTAATGTACTAAAATCACTTTTATTAAAATCTTTATATAATCCTGAGAGTTCCTCATTTAAGATTTTTGATCTTAGTAGTATCTTTAAAAATTCAATTAAATAATTAATTTTAGTAATCAAGTCTATTTCATATGACGATAGATATTGAAGTATCTGCTTTGAGTTAACTTGATTTGATAAAAATTTTTTTATTAACTTAACAAAATCTTTAAAGATCATATGTTGATTATTTTCAATATCATTTAATATATTTATGGGGCTGATATAACTAGGAAAATCTTTTGTATTAAAATCAGAAATGCCCCTCGAAACTAACCAACTGTTAATTTCATCATCCGTCAAAGATGGCATATTAAGGGTCTGGCATCTGCTATATATGGTTTGAAGTAATGAATTTGATCTATTTGTGATAAGAATGATGTAACTATTCAAAGCTGGTTCTTCCAGAGACTTTAATAATGCGTTCTGAGACACTTCATTCATTGTATGAGCATTGTTAATTAAAACAACTTTATTGCTGCTGATAGAAGGAGTCATTGAAAGAAAATCTATTACATTTCGATTTCCCAGTTCTTGGTCCCATTCTTTATCTCTAAATGAAATATGTCTTGTAAGGATTTTATCTTTATTTAAAAATAGGAAATCTGGATGAGTATTTAAGTTAAAAAGATTAATTGACTTTGAGTCATTATTATTAACTAATAAAGTCCGAGCAATTTCATTACCAAGAATATATTTACCAAGCCCATCAGGACCATTAAGAATAATACCATGTGGTAAATTATTGAAATTAATTTTTTTATAAACTTTATCTAACCACGGAAGTTCATTTAAATTCATTTTATACCCAGATTGAAAAGAATTTCATTATGTATAGAATCTATATCATTGTTTGCATTGATAACAATAAATCTGTCATCATTATTTGAAGCAATTTCTAAATACCCTCTCCTTACTTTTTCAAAAAATTCAAAACCTGATGATTCAATTCGATCCATAGTGTCATTATGTTTTCTGCTAAATCCTTCTTTAACAGAAATATCTAGTAAAAATGTAAAGTTTGGGATTGGACATTTTATAAAAGATATTAATGAACTAATAAATTCTTTTGATAATTCACGTCCATAACCTTGATAAGCCATTGAGGCATCAAAAAATCTATCTAACAATAAATAATCAGATTGATTATCTAAAATTATTTTATTTACAAGTTCTGATCTTGCTGAAAACATTAAAAGAAGTTCTGTTTCTTTGGATAAGTTATTATTATTATCTAACAAAATATCTCTGATTTTTTCACCTGCTAAAGTTGAGCCAGGTTCTCTTAAAATTTCAACCTTAAGGTTTTTTGATTCAAGAAAGTCTTTTAATAGTCTAATTTGTGTAGACTTACCTACACCTTCTATACCCTCAAATGAGATGATCTTCATTTTTTATTTAACTCATTAACTTTCTTTTTATGTTCATCATACGTTCTAGAAAAATAGTGAGATGTGGACGAGTCTGCTACAAAAAATAAAAAATCACCTGGTACAGAGTTAACTGCAGCATCTATTGATGATGCAGATGAAATTGATATTGGTGTTGGTGGGAGACCTTCAATCATATATGTATTAAATTTATTATTTGAATCTAGAATATCAGATTTTTTAATATCTCCATCAAAATTAGGTAATAAACCATAAATTATTGTTGGATCAGCCTGTAATTTCATCCCTAAATCTAATCTTTTTAGAAATACTGAAGCAATTAATTTTTTTTCATCATTATTACCTGCCTCTTTTTCTATAATTGAGGCTAGTATCAAAATCTCATTTTTAGTTAAATTTGATTTTGAATTACCATCAATAAATAGATTATCTAGATATTTATCTAACTTATTTCGACTTTGGATAAGGATTTCCGATGATTTCATATTTTTTTTGTAAAAATAGGTATCTGGAAATAATGTGCCTTCATAAAATCCATATTTTAAATCTAAACATTCCAAATATGGACAATCGTTGATCAATAATGACTGATCGATTAACTCCTCTAATTGGAATATGTTCATGCCTTCAATAATTCTAATCTGGTGTGTAATAGTATTACCGTTTTGCATAGATAAAATGATATTTTTTACTGATTTATCTTTTAAAGAATATTCTCCAATTTTGATTGAAGAAATATTATTAGCTTTGATAAAAATGTTTATATAAATTTTATTCATAAAGTTATGATCTGAGAATTTAGATAAAACTTTATTAATTGACTCTCCCTCTTTGACATCTAAAACATATACATTGTTATTAGGTATATGGTTTAAATATGCGATGTAGGGTGCATAAAAAGTTATAAATGTTATAAAAGATATAAGAATAGTTCTTGTAAAAATAATCATAAGTACATTAGATAACTAATGTTATCTTAAACCTTAATACTTATTTGTAGAACTAGTTAATTTAAGAATTAGAATTTATATATTCAACAGCTTCGTTGACAGTAGAAATTTTTTCAGCATCTTCATCAGCAATTTCTAAATCAAATTCTTCTTCAAGAGCCATAACAAGCTCAACTGTATCGAGTGAATCAGCACCTAAATCATCTACAAATGAAGAATCACTTTGAATCTCATCAACAGATTTTCCGAGCTGATCACTAACTATTTTTTTAACTGTATCTTCAACACTCATAATATCTCCATTACCCTATATTGAAATTTGACACATTTTACATGTATTAGTTCAAAGATGCACATAAAATTTAGTACATTAATAATCCACCATCAATTGAAATAGTTTGACCAGTAATATAAGAAGCTTCATCTGACATTAAAAACATGACCAATTTGGAAATATCTTCAGGTAAACCAAATTTATTAAGTGGTATTTGTTTAAGAATTTCATTTCTTTCATTATCACCAATATAAGAAGTCATATCGGTATCAATAAAACCAGGTGCAACGCAATTAACTGTAATATTTCTTGATCCAACTTCTTTTGCTAGAGATTTTGTAAAACCATTTAAAGCAGCCTTTGAAGAAGAATAATTTACTTGTCCAGGATTTCCCATTAAACCTGATATCGAAGATATATTTATTATCCTACCAAATTTATTCTTAATCATATTTTTTAAAAAAATTTTTGTAAGATTGAACGTTCCTGTTAAATTTGTATTAATTACATTATCCCAATCATCATCACTCATTCTCAAAAATAATTGATCAGCGGTAATACCCGCATTATTAATTAAAATGTCAGGAAGAAGATTTTTTGATTTAAGTTCATCAAAACAATCTTTTACATCATTTCTTGAGGTGACATCAAGCTTTATTGGAAATAAATTTTCTAAATCGTTATCAAACTTAAAGTTATTTCTTGAAGTGCCAACTACATTGAAATTGCTTTTAGCAAAATGCTGCGCCATTGATTTTCCAATGCCCCTTGATGCTCCAGATATAAATATGTTTTTCTTTATCATAAAGCTGATTTTATATCATAGAAAAAGTTTTCGGATGATGAAGTATAAATATTTTTAATACCATTAGATTTTGCTAGCCCTGTCAGAACTTTGCCAGGACCACACTCAATAACAATACCATTTAGTGAATTTATATAATTCATTGATTGTGACCATAAAACTGGATTAATTAAATGCGATACTAAATTTTGTCTAAGATTGGATATGTTATTAGCCTCTGATGCAGTAGTGTTATGAATGATATTGCATTCGGGGAAATTAATTTCAACTTTATCTATTAAATTTTTAAATTCATTGCTAGCTTTTTCCATTAATTTACAATGAGACGCCACAGCAACATTAAGTTTGATACATTTCTTATATCCATTATTTTTTAAATCACTAACAACCGTTTCAACTGCTTTGTTCTCACCTGCGATAACAATTTGTTTTGGTGAGTTAATATTAGCTGTACTTACAATCATATTTTTATCATCTCTGACTTTCATACAAAATTCGTTAATGATATCAATATCTGTATTCAGAATTGCATACATCGAGCCTTCAAGAGACTTTTCCATAAGCAATCCTCTTTGATATACCAATTTCAATGCATCACCTAGAGCTATAGAATTTGATGCTACTAAAGCAGAGTATTCACCTAATGAGTGTCCACACATCAAATCTGCTTTGAAATTAATTGAGTTCTGTAAATGTTTAAAGTAAATGAAAGATGTTAATAAAATAGCGGGTTGAGTAATTGAAGTCTTATTTAAATCTTCTTCATTTCCATTTTTAATTAAATCAATAATATCAAAACTAAGAGCTTCCAAAGCTAAGCTTCGAAAAGATTCAACTAGTTCAGTTGGCAAATCATCTAACATCCCAATATATTGAGATCCTTGACCGGGAAATAAGATGCTTATATGCCTAGGCATACTTCTATGTTACGTCTTCTATGTCCTCTTTGATAGGCTTACGAAGATCTTTAATTAATCTGCCTTTATAGAAACCATCTTTTGTCATTTGGTGACGTAGATGTTTTTCACCTGAAACAGGGTCAACTGATAGAGTTCTACCCTTTAACGCGTCATGAGAACGTCTCTGCCCTCTCCTTGATCTGGTAACTTTACTTTTTTGTACTGCCATAGTCTGCTCTTAAAAAAGGCTATCCTAACAAAAATTTCTAAATATTGAAATAAAAACTATTTAAGAGCATTGATTAGCTTTTTAAATTCATCTGGATAGGTTGCGGTAGCCTTTATTATTTTTGAATTTTGATCTTTAAATGTAATTGATTTTGAATGTAATGCCATAGTTTTTTTAAAGTTTAAATTAATTGAACTATTAAATATTTCATCGCCATATTTTTTATCAAATAGTATTGGATGCTTGATTTGAGATGCATGTATTCGGATTTGATGAGTTCTACCTGTATAAAGATCGACACTAACTATAGAAGTATTTTTAAGTTGTCTAACAAGTTTAAATATTGATTTAGATTTCTTAAGTTTCAATGAATTATTCTTATAAATTTCATTTTCAATAATTCTTTTTTCTTTAAACCTTCCTTTTAAAATAGCGATGTAAATTTTCTTTATTTCATTTGTTGTTAATAAATTCGAAAAGTATTTAACTGATTTTTTATTTTTTGCCAAAACTAAACATCCAGATGTGTGCTTATCTAATCGGTGACAAAGTTCAATATGATTTCCAAACTTCAATCTAAAAATATCAATAAGTCCAATTCCATTTTTAGAACCAGAATGAACAGCAATATCATTATTTTTATTAATAACAATATAATTAGTATCTTCATAAATAATTTTTGTTGTATGTTTTTCTATCAGATCTGAACTAATTTTTTTATTTTGAGCTGACGGTCCATCCAAATATGGTGGGATTCTTACCAAATCATCTATTTTTAACTTATAGCTTGGTTTAATGCGTTTAGAATTAACTCTAACTTCACCTTTTCTTATAATGTTATAAATCTTACTTTTTGGTACATTTTTATAAAGTGATAGTAGATAGTTATCTATTCTTCTGTCTGTGTTATCTTGATTAATAATTAATTTTTTGACAGTCATGAGTTAAATCTATAGGATAAGAGCTTAAATAACTAGATTATTCTAGTAAAAATAAAGAAAGATAAATACAACAGTTAAAATTTAAAGCTCTATTAAGAGCTTATCATGTAAGCAAAAGTATATAAGACTTACTGATAAAGGCTTCAAAAAAAGCATACTGCTGAATTATCTTCCTAATTTTAGGGAGAAAAAAATGAAAAGAATACTTATTAATTCATCTTATGGGAACGAATTACGTGTTGCTTTAGTAGATGGTGCAAAACTCTACGATTTTGATACCGAGTCACCTGATAAAACCCTTCTTAAGGGAAGTATATTTAAAGCAACTGTTTCTAGAGTTGAGTCTAGTCTTGATGCTGCATTTGTAAATTTTGGTTCTGAGCGTCACGGATTCCTACCACTTAAAGACTTATCAAGTGAATTTTACAAGAAAGATAAAAAGGGTAAATTTATTTGCACACTTGAAGAAGGACAAGAAATTATTGTACAAGTTACAAAAGAAGAAAGAGGAACAAAGGGTGCGGCTCTAACAACACAAATTGGATTGGCAGGAAGATTTTTAGTTTTAATTCCCAATTCAACTAGGTCAGGAGGTATTTCAAGAAGAATTAGTGGCGATGAAAGAGATCAAATTAAAAATACATTAGAAAAATTAAATGTTCCTGAAAATATGAGTGCGATAGTAAGAACCAATGGTTTAGGAAGATCAGCAGAAGAACTAAGTCTTGATCTCAGTTACTTGCTTGCCTTATGGGATGAGATTAATAATACAACACCTAATGCCACTTCGCCCTCTTTAATTTATAGAGACGATAAATTAATTGTTAGAGTTGTTAGAGATTACTTTAAAGAGGACATTGAAGAAATTCTAATTGATGATAAAGATACCTTCAATGAAGCTAAAGAATTTATTGAAGCTGTTATTCCTGATCACGCCGAAAAAGTAAAGTTTTATGATGAAGAAATACCTTTATTTAATAGATATCAAATTGAATCTCAAATTGAACTAGCATTCCAAAGAGAAATTTCTTTGAACTCTGGAGGATCAATTGTCATTGATCCAACTGAAGCAATGACCACTATTGATGTTAATTCTGCCAGATCTACAAAAGGTAAAGATATAGAAGAAACAGCATTCAAAACCAATCTAGAGGCTGCAAACGAAATTGCAAGACAGCTTAGATTAAGAGATGTAGGTGGATTAGTTGTAATTGATTTTATTGATATGACTAATGAGGATAACCAGAACAAAGTGGAATCGTCATTCAGAAAAGCTATTTATACAGATAGAGCAAGAGTGCAAGTATCAAACATATCAAAATTTGGATTACTAGAAGTATCTAGACAAAGACTTAGACCCTCGCTTAATGAGTCTTATGATATTGAACATGTATTAGTTAGAGGTCCAAGATCATTAGGTCAATCAATATTAAGAATTGTTGGCGAAGATGCTGCAAAAGAAAATACTGGTGAAATCCACGTCTATGTTCCTGCAGATGTCGCTAGTTATCTCTTAAATGAAAAAAGATATGAAATTGTAAATATTGAACAGTCAAACAAAATAAAAATTCTTGTAATTGCTGACCCATACAAATCTAGACCATACTATAAAGTAGTTAGAATTAAGGCCTCAGATATTAAAAAAAATGACTCATACAGTTTAACTCCAGATAGTCCTGAGCCCAACATTGATTGGAGAGATAGCAACAACCAATCAAAAGCTATGAAGCCACTGGTTGATGGTGTTAAGCCACCAAAAATGCCTAAGAAAAGAAAAGATGGAATTGTAAAATGGTTAAAAACTATAACAGGAATCGAAGTTGAAGATTCAAAGCCTAAAAGAAAACCAAATAAAAAATTTAAAAGAAAAAACTATAAAAACAAACCAACATCTAATAAAAAATTTAATAAGAAGGCAATCAAACCAACAAACAAAAATAATCCTAAAACAAAAAAATCATCAAGTAAAAATAATAACTTAAATAAAAAAACATTTGAAAAAAAATCAAATACTAAGATAGATAAAAGAAAAGACAATAAAGTTGATGCAAACAAAAAGAATGAAAAGAGTATAAAAAAATCTCCAATTAAAGAAATTGTTAAAGAAAAGAAAGTGAAAAAGGATATTCCTCAAAGAGCTAAGAATGATCCTCGACAAAAAGATTGATCAGCCTTCCAGATAAGCTTGTTGATGGGGGTACGTAAGGTAAATTCTCAACTGTATACCAATCAGCCTCAACAATTTCGTTTTTGTCTATAACAATTTCACCTGAATCATATTCGCATTTAAATCCAAGCATTAATTGTGATGGAAACGGCCAAGGTTGACTTCCAACATATTCTATATTTTTTACTTTGATGCCAACCTCCTCCATGACCTCTCTTTCGACAGTTTCCTCTGCTGATTCAGATACTTCAACAAATCCTGCTAATACACTATAGAGCCCTTCTGGAAATAAATTATTTCTCGCTAATAATATTTGATTACCTTTGGTAATCATTGCTAATACGCATGGTGATATTTGAGGATAAATCATAGAAGATGTTGTAGGACAGCAAAATGCTTCTTCATTATCATTGAATTGATTTATTTCTCCTGAATATCCTGAATATTTATTGCTTCTTACCCAATGAAGAAGTTGATTAGCCCTGCCCATTAAAACAATATCTTCTGGTTCTGACATTGCTAGCAAATGTCTTATGTCATATTCAACAAGAGATTTATAACCAATATTTATATCATTTTGATAATTTGTAATATCTACTGCAAATATATCATTACCATTGTTAGCAATTCCAACATAAAGATGATCTTTAATATTAATATCTAAAAAATTTTCATCTAGGAAGAATGTCTTTAAGTTTGGCTCATATATAATTTTATTATTTTTAAAAATAATTAAAATGTTGTTATTTTTAGCCTTAATGTCAAAAAATCTTTTAAAATGCATATTAAATTTAAGTTGTAAATAAAAATGTTAAGTGAAATTCAAAAACTTTTTCTTGGCGATGCTCCTGGTTGGTATAAGTCTACCATATTAGGGTTTCTCCTATTCAATCCAATCTTATTAGTAATATTAAATATATCATCACCAGAACAAGCAGGATTTATTCTAGGATGGATTATCTTACTCCAATTTATTTTCACTTTAGCAATGGCTTTAAAATGTTACCCTCTTCAACCTGGTGGTCTACTAGCAATAGAAGCTTTAATCTTAGGACTAACATCAACTGATACTGTTTATTACGAAATACAACAAAATTTAAAAGTAATTTTGTTACTAGTATTTATGGTTGCTGGTATATATTTCATGAAGAATTTGATGTTAACAATTTTTACTAAACTTTTACTAGGAATTAGATCTAAAACATTATTATCTTTTTTGTTTTGCATATCAGCAGCAGTATTATCGGCGTTCTTAGATGCTCTCACTGTAACTGCGGTTCTTATTGGAGTTATGGTAGGTTTTTACAGAATTTATCACGCTGTGATATCTGGTAATAACTTTGCGGATGAGAATCATAACTATAAAGATAACTCAAACATAAATAGCCTTAATGCTAATGAACTTGAGGAGTTTAAAGGCTTTTTAAGAGATCTTGTTATGCATGGTGCAGTAGGAACAGCTCTTGGAGGTGTTTGCACTACTGTGGGTGAGCCTCAAAATTTACTAATTGCTGGGAAAGCTGGTTGGGATTTCATGGAATTTTTTATACAAATGGCTCCAATTACAATGCCTATTTTATTTACTGGGTTATTGACATGCATTATCGTTGAGAAATTTTCAATTGCAGGATTTGGAAATCAGTTACCATCAAATGTTAGAGAGATCTTCAACGATTACTCCAAATATAGAAAAGAAAATATAACTCTCAGAGATAAGACTGAATTACTAATTGAATCAGTGGTATTAATTTTCTTAGTTTATGCTCTAGCTTTTAGTATTGCGGCTGTAGGTTTAATTGGTCTTAGTGTAATGGTATTACTTACTGCTTTTAAGGGAATAACTCATGAGCATAAATTAGGTGATGCCTTTCATGAAGCACTTCCTTTCACTGCTCTTTTGGCAGTTTTCTTTGCAATTGTAAGTGTTATATATGATCAAAAGCTTTTTGATCCTGTGATATTATATGTATTAGACCAACCTGAATCAGTTCAGCCATCTTTATTTTATATAGCAAATGGCTTTTTATCTGCAGTTAGTGATAATGTTTTTGTCGCAACAATTTACATCGGTCAAGTTGCAGATAGAATCCCTGTTGGTACAGAACAATTTAATAATCTAGCCATTGCAATTAATGTTGGAACAAATATACCCAGTATTGCAACACCTAATGGTCAGGCGGCTTTTTTGTTTCTACTAACTTCTGCTCTAGCACCTTTAATTAATTTGTCTTATCTAAGAATGGTATACATGGCTCTTCCATATACTATTATTCTTTCGATTGTTGGCTATATATCTATTGCTAATATTCTTTAATGGTCAAAGAATCGTCTCATAAGTTTTGTATTGCTCCAATGATGCAATATACAGATATGCATGATAGATACTTATTGAGATTAATTTCTAAAAAAGTTTTTCTATACACTGAAATGATTGCGACAGGATCTTTGGTTTATGGAAAATGCTTTGATCAACTTGAATTTAACAAAGAAGAACATCCTGTTGGAGTTCAATTAGGTGGCTCAAATATAGATGATCTTATTGAGTGTTCAAAAAAGTGTGAACAATATGGTTATGATGAAATAAACTTAAATGTAGGTTGTCCGTCAGATAGAGTACAAAAAGGAAAATTTGGGGCTTGTTTAATGCTAGAACCCAAACTTGTTGCTGAATGTCTTTTAAATATGCAAAATGTTGTTGAAATACCTGTGACAATTAAATGCAGACTTGGTGTTGATAATCATGAATCATATGAGTTTTTGCATAATTTTGTTTCTATTGTAAGTCAATCCGGGGTTGCAACATTTATTATTCATGCCAGAAATGGAATATTAAAAGGACTAAGTCCTAGACAGAATAGAAATATACCCCCATTAAAATATGACTATGTTTATAAACTTAAAAAAGACTTTCCTCATTTAGAAATAGTAATCAATGGGGGAATTAAAAATCTTGACCAATCTGAAACTCATCTGAAATCTGTTGATGGTGTAATGATAGGTAGAGCTGCATATGAAAATCC